>JACCDH010567403.1_pt1 | contig 70353 bp, 67 predicted proteins | sample 7442481 | NCBI WGS metagenome assembly JACCDH01 (sample SAMN15323433, study PRJNA562643) | freshwater metagenome | isolation source: river surface water | place: USA:Blue River Watershed | collected 2017-08-15 | reverse complement strand
GTCTGGAACCCAGATCACTGGGCCAGAGTAATTTGGCGCTATCTTTACCGCCGTGTGTATCCGTGAGGTTGTGGCACCGCCAATCAGCAGTGGAATCTGTTTGCAACGACACCAGTCATCGCGCTCCATCTCTTTGGCGACATGGCTCATCTCCTCAAGAGAGGGAGTAATCAGGCCCGATAAACCAATGATGTCGGCATTGTGATCCTTTGCCGCCTGCAGGATCTGTTGAGCTGGAATCATCACGCCAAGATTGACGACTTCAAAGTTATTACACTGCAATACGACTGACACAATATTTTTTCCAATATCGTGTACATCGCCCTTTACGGTGGCGATAATAATTTTTCCCTTGGCCTGGGTGTTACCGGATATCCGTTGCTCTTCTTCAATATAGGGTACGAGGTGCGCGACAGCGGCCTTCATAACGCGGGCTGATTTCACAACCTGCGGCAAGAACATCTTACCCTGGGCAAAGAGGTCGCCCACCACGTTCATACCCGCCATCAGTGGGCCCTCAATCACCTCGATAGGCCTGCCCTGGCGGGCCGAAATTTCCAGCCTAGCCTCTTCGGTATCTTCAACGATAAATTCTGTGAGGCCATGGACTAAGGCGTGTTCGAGCCGTTTCTGAACATCCAGCCCGCGCCACTGGAGTTGAACCTCCTCGCGTCTGCCATCAGTTTTTAGCTGGCCTGCAAACTCGATCATTCGCTCAGTGGCGTCTGGGCGGCGATTAAGAACAATATCCTCGACTCTCTCGCGCAGCGCTGGGTCGAGGTTTTCATAGACACCAAGCTGGCCCGCATTGACGATTCCCATCGTTAGACCAGCCCTTACGGCGTGATAGAGAAATACGGTGTGAATTGCCTCACGAGCTGGGTCGTTGCCGCGGAAGGAAAAGCTCACATTGGACACACCGCCTGAAATCTTGGCGTACGGAAGGTTTGCGCGAATCCACTTACAGGATTCGATAAAGTCGAGTGCGTAGGCATTGTGCTCTTCAATGCCTGTGGCGATCGCAAAAATATTGGGATCGAAGATAATATCTTCGGCGGGAAACCCGACCTCTTCGGTGAGGAGTCGATAGGCTTTAGTACAGATCTCTTTACGCCGCTCCAGCGTATCCGCCTGACCCTGGGTATCAAAGGCCATAACAATTACGGCCGCCCCGTAACGCCGACAGAGCCTTGCCTGGCGCAGGAACTCTTCTTCACCCTCTTTCATTGAGATCGAGTTCACAATGGCCTTGCCCTGAACGCATTTCAAGCCTGCCTCAATGACGCTCCATTTTGATGAGTCGATCATGATGGGCACACGCGAGATGTCAGGCTCTGAGGCGATCAGATTCAGAAAGCGAACCATTGCCGCCTCGGAATCCAACATGGCCTCATCCATATTGATGTCAATGACCTGAGCTCCGTTTTCAACCTGCTGACGGGCAACAGCAACAGCCTGTTCAAACTCACCCGCAAGAACTAGGCGGGCGAATTGCTTAGAGCCGGTCACATTCGTTCGTTCACCCACATTGACGAAAAACGAACTCTCGTCAATCGTGCAGGCCTCAAGGCCAGATAGCCTCAGCTTTGGTGCAACCTCAGGAATCGGCCGTGGCGCAAAGGTTTCTACGGCCTTGGCAATCGCGGCAATGTGATCGGGTGTGGTGCCGCAGCAGCCGCCCACCACATTAACCCAGCCTTGCTCTGCGAATTCCTTTAGAAATCCCGATGTAATTGGCGGTGTTTCATCAAACCCCGTCGGAGCCATTGGGTTAGGTAGGCCCGCATTCGGATAGATACAAATCGCAGTATTTGAGAGACGCGAGATTTCCTCAACATAGGGCCGCATCAGCGCTGCCCCCAATGCGCAGTTCAAGCCGATCGTAATGGGCTGTGCATGCCGAACGCTATTCCAGAATGCTTCAACAGTCTGCCCCGACAGAATACGGCCTGATGCATCCGTGATGGTTCCGGAGATCATGACAGGCCAGCGCATCTGGCGACGATCAAATACCGCCTCCATCGCAAAGATTGCGGCTTTTGCATTCAGGGTGTCAAAGATAGTTTCCAATAAGAGTAGATCAGCGCCGCCATCAAGCAATCCATCAATCTGCTCGGTGTAGCTGGTGACAAGCTGATCAAAGTGAATATTGCGCGCACCAGGGTCGTTGACATCAGGAGAGATTGATGCAGTTCGTGGTGTTGGGCCGATTGCGCCTGCAACAAACCGTGGCCGTTCGGGCGTTGCGTATTTATTGCAGGCCTGTCTGGCGATACGGGCTGACTCTGTATTCATCAGTCGCGCCAGTTGGGGCAGCCGGTAATCCTCCTGGGCAATGGAGGTCGCACCAAAGGTGTTGGTCTCTACGATGTCGGCACCAGCGCAGAGGTATTGTTCATGAATCTGCGCAATTACCTCAGGTCGCGTTAGCGAGAGCAGTTCATTATTTCCTTTGACATCGATCCCAGTCTGCGTGGCCTGATCAATGGCCTCACGAACTGTTAACGACAGGTCTGGCATGTCACTGCCGCGATACTGCGCCTCGGAGAGCTTGTATTGCTGAATCATGGTGCCGGTTGCGCCATCGAGCACAAGAATCCGCTTGGCCAGCTGTTGGCGAAGCGGAGCAAATGCAGAAGATTCGGGTAACTGTTGGGGCATAGGGGGCTCGGAAATCAACCCCTTATTTTAGGCTATCGAGCCAGCAAACGAGCCCATCACTATTGAGCTTAATGTCTAAATCGAGCACCTCAAGACAGGCCTGCTCGGAGAGCGAAACGCCGTGGTGCTTTAAATCAGCGAGAAACAAGCGCTCTAAGCCCTCGCGAATACCTCTGGCCCGCGATGCTCCCGCATGGAGATGTTGGCGTGCGATATCGGTGAACTGATCAATCTGTCGAAGCAGGAATTCGCCGTGGCGTTGCACATCCCGCAGCTGCGAGTAGTGGGTGAGATAAACCGCCGGCGGGTTGGCGGCCAAAAGCCGTCGGATAGAAGCCTTATGATCCTCAGGGGTAAACTGCGATGGCGATGAGGTGATGAATACATAGGGACCATTGGCGGAGTCGAGCTCTCGGTATGAGATTCCAAAGGTGTCGCCCGTGAAAAAGCTCTTGCTCTGTGAATCCCTGATATAGACATGGTGTTTGGCGTGGCCCGGTGAATCCCAGAATTCAAAAATCCGGCCTGCGAGGTCAACGCGTGTCGATTCTGGCGTTTCTAGAATTCGTTCGTGGGCAATGGGCTCAAGGCTCCCGTACTCCCGCTCGGCCATCGCGGTGCCATAGACCTCGCAGACCGCAGCCCAGAGCTTGGAAGGGTCAACCAGGTGACGCACGCCGCGGGGGTGAACTGTGATTTTTGCATTTGGGCAGACCTGCATGAGTGTTCCTGCGCCACCAGCATGATCAAGGTGTACATGGGTTAAGAAAATCCAGTCAACATCGGCGGGCGTCAATCCAAGGGCATCAATGGCGGCGACTACATGAGGTACGGCATAGCGGGTTGAGGTGTCGATGATTGCGATTCGACCCCGATGCACAACGAAGTGGATGGCATCAAATTCGCTGCGAAAATACCCCGAATCAAGAGCGTAGATGCCATCACCAAAGTCCCGAAGAGTTGGCGTGATCAATGCGGCAGCTGCATGATGATGGTGTAAGTGAGCGGTGGTCATAGGGTCTGATAATCCATTACAAATTGGGCGAAGAATTCTGGCGTTAAACGCCCGCCGATAGTTTTGCCTTAATTAGATCGCTGACCTGTTGAGGGTTTGCCTTGCCCTGGGATTTTTTCATAACCTGACCAACAAGCGCATTCATTGCTTTTTCTTTGCCGGCCTTAAATTCCTCCGCCATCTTCGGGTTTGCGGTAATTACATCATCGACAAGCCCCGCGATAAGACCCGTATCTTGAATCTGCTTTAAGCCCCTAGCCTCAATTACAGCATCAGCGGACTCGAACTCTCCGCCCCAGAGCGCTGCAAAAATATCCCGCCCAATTTTGTTGCTAACCGTATTATCTGCAACCCTTGCGATGAGTCCGGCAAGCTGTGAGGGGCTGACTTTTGATTGGGAAATCTCAAGACCATCTCGATTCAAGTTTGTTGCGAGTTCGCCCATAACCCAGTTTGCGGCGAGCTTGGCATCGGTTGGCTGCGCTGCGAGGACCTCAGAGAAATACTGGGCCGTGTCGCGGCTCATCGCCACCATCGAGGCATCGTAGTCGGATAGACCGTAGTGCTTCACGAGTCGCTCGCGAAGCGCGCTTGGCAGCTCTGGCATTTCTGCCCGAATACGATCAATCCAGGCCTGCGAGATCACCAGCGGTGGCAGGTCGGGGTCTGGAAAGTACCGGTAATCATGCGCATCTTCTTTTGATCGCATCGCTCGGGTTTCTTCGCGATCGGGATCAAAGAGTCGGGTCTCTTGGGTAACGGCACCGCCATCCTCAATCAGTCTGATTTGACGAAGGGCTTCGACCTCAATGGCTTTTTCAAGAAATCTAAATGAGTTTAGGTTCTTGATTTCACAGCGCGTCCCGAAGGTTGTCTGTCCGGCGGGCCGTACCGAAACGTTGGCATCAATTCGAAAGGAGCCCTCTTGTAGATTGCCATCGCAAATCCCTATCCAGGTGACAAGGCTATGAAGTGCCTTGGCATACGCGACCGCCTCCTTTGCAGAGCGCATCACGGGCTCGCTCACAATCTCAAGAAGGGGTGTTCCCGCCCGATTTAAATCAATGCCTGAGCAGCCCTGGGGCAGACCATCAATGCCTTCATGAATCGACTTTCCGGCATCTTCTTCAAGATGCGCACGCGTAAGTGCAATTGGCTTGATCCCTTGGTCGGTCACAATAGTGATTACGCCACCTTGGACCACTGGAGTCTCATACTGACTAATCTGATAGCCCTTGGGTAGATCGGGATAGAAATAGTTTTTGCGTGCAAATATCGAATGGGGTGCGATGGTTGCATCAACCGCTAATCCGAAGCGAATGGCGCAGGCAACCGCCTCCCGATTCATCACGGGCAATACTCCGGGTAATGCCATATCGATCATGTGGGCCTGCGTGTTAGGCGCCGCCCCAAACGCCGTCGACGCGGGAGAGAATATTTTTGATTGAGTTCTAAGCTGAACGTGGGCCTCGAGCCCCAAGACGATTTCCCAGTTCATTTCGTAACTCCCGCCATTGGGGTGCGTTGGTGCCAGTCGGTTGCGTGTTGAAAATGATGAGCAACACTTAGAAGCTGCTTTTCTTCAAATTTTTTACCGATGAGCTGCAGGCCAATGGGCCGCTGCGCGTGGTCACCGTCGCCGAATCCGCAGGGTATCGACATGGCGGGTAGCCCGGCCAGATTCACGCCTAGGGTATAGATATCTGCAAGGTAATCCTGCAGTGGATTTTTAATGGGTGCGTCAATATCCCATGCAACAGTTGGTGCAACGGGCCCGATAATGAGATCACAGGAGTTAAATGCCGCCTCGAAATCTTGTGCAACCAAACGGCGAACCCGTTGAGCTTGCATGTAATAGGCGTCGTAATATCCGTGCGAGAGTACAAAGGTGCCAATAAGAATCCGGCGCTGAACCTCCTTGCCAAACCCCTCGGAGCGTGACCGGCAGTAGAGGTCTTCAAGGTCCTTGGGATTGCCTGCACGGTAGCCATAACGTACGCCGTCAAAACGACTGAGGTTGCTGGAGGCTTCGGCCGGTGCGATTACGTAGTAGGCGGGAATACTCAGTGCAGTTCGGGGCAGACTCACGTCCACTGTTTCTGCACCGAGCGCCTTCAGTTCTGCTGTGGCCGCCTCAATAGCCTGGCGAACCTCGGTGCCAAGGCCGTCAGAGAAAAACTCTCTTGGTAATCCGAGGCGCAGGCCTTTTAACGGCATCCCTGGGCGACCCCCTTCACGAACGGGTTCGTCAATGCCATTGGCAAAATCTTCGCTAGGCCGCTGTAGGCTTGTGGAATCTTTTTCGTCGAAACCCGTCATCGCGCCCAGTAGCACGGCGCAGTCCAGGGCGGTCCGGGCAATTGGTCCGGCCTGATCAAGGCTTGAGGCGTAGGCGATCATTCCCCAGCGGGAGGCCCTGCCATAGGTTGGCTTGATGCCTGTGAGGCCGCACATCGCTGCGGGTTGTCGAATCGACCCCCCGGTGTCCGTTCCCGTAGCAGCGGGGAGCAAGCCCCCCGCCACGGCGGCAGCCGATCCACCAGAGGAGCCGCCGGGGATGGCTCGGATATCCCAGGGATTCTTCACCGGCCCAAATGCCGAGTGGGTGTTGCCGGAGCCCATGGCAAACTCGTCGCAGTTGAGTTTGCCCATGCCCACCATACCGGCCTGCTCAAGTTTTTCGACGATCGTAGCGTCGAAGGGGCTCCGATAGCCCTTCAGGATTCTTGAGGCGGCTGTAGTCGGCCAATCCCGGGTGACGAAGATATCCTTGTGGCCAATTGGAAGCCCCACCAAGGAGAACCCCTGGCCGGGCCCCTTTCCTGGGGAGGTCTGGCCGCCGGTGTCGCCTGAATCCAGGCGCTTTTGGGCAGCAGCGGCCTTGGCGAGCGAGGTCTCGGGGTCGATCGCTAAAAAGGAATTAGTGGCGTCCGTGGCAATACGCGAGAGGAAAAATCTTGTCAGCTCAGGCACGCTGATCGCCTTGCTGGATAAGGCTTTGGCCAGACTAGCAAGATCGGAAAAGGGGGAGATCGCCGCCATTATTCGACTACCCGTGGCACCGTAAACAGGCCCACCGCCGCCTCGGGCGCGTTTTTCATGAGTTCCTCGCGGGGGGCAAGCGCTACGGCGACGTCCTCGCGCAGCCTTAAGGTCAGGTCATGGGGGTGGGCCATGGGCGTGACACCCTCAGTCGGGGCGCTAGCGAGCTCACCGACCCAGTTCACCACAGAGGTTAGTGCAGGCAAGACCTCCTGCCGATCGGTGTCTGACATTGCGAGTCTTGCAAGGCGGGCGAGCTTTTCAAGGTCTTTTGGTTCGAGGTTCACGGATTAAGATTCTCAAAGTGTCGTTGTGCTTTATTATCCTTTTCTTTTGACGTGAGTTTCTTATGTTCGGATTTCTAAGAAGTTATCTCTCCCAGGACATCGCGATTGACCTGGGTACGGCCAACACCCTGATTTTTGTGCGGGGTAAGGGCATCGTCCTTGATGAGCCGTCCGTTGTGGCGATTCGTCATGAGGGAAATGGCGGGAAAAAAATAATTGAGGCAGTTGGGAAGAAAGCCAAGCAGATGCTGGGCAAGGTTCCAGGCAACATTGAAGCGATCCGGCCGATGAAAGACGGCGTAATTGCCGATTTCACAGTGACGGAGCAGATGCTAAAGCAGTTTATCCGCATGGTTCACGAAAAGAGGTTTCTCAGCCCGAGCCCGAGGGTAATTATCTGCGTGCCTTGTGGATCAACGCAGGTCGAGCGCCGCGCAATTCGCGAGTCTGCATTATCGGCAGGGTCAAGTGAGGTGTACTTAATTGAAGAGCCAATGGCGGCTGCAATTGGCGCTGGCCTTTCCATCTCTGAGCCCCATGGGTCGATGGTGGTCGATATCGGAGGCGGCACAACTGAGGTTGGAGTGATCTCGCTCGGTGGGCTGGTCTACGCAGGCAGCGTTCGGGTGGGTGGCGACAAGTTCGACGAAGCGATCACGAACTATATTCGTAGAAACTTTGGCATGCTCATCGGTGAGCAGACCTCTGAGGCCATTAAGAAACAAATCGGCTCGGCGTTTCCGGGCAGTGAGATCCGCGAAATGGAAGTCCGTGGCCGCAACCTCAGCGAGGGTATTCCAAGGACTTTCACAGTCTCTAGCAATGAAATCCTCGAAGCACTCACCGAGCCTCTGAATCAGATTGTGGTCGCCGTAAAAAATGCTCTGGAGCAAACACCGCCAGAACTGGCAGCAGACATTGCAGAGCGCGGCTTGATTCTTACGGGTGGGGGTGCGCTGTTGCGTGACTTGAATCGACTCTTAAGTGAAGAGACTGGTCTGCCTGTTTATGTGGCGGAAGACCCGCTCTCATGCGTGGTGCGCGGATGCGGTGAGGCACTTGAACGAATTGATGAATTCAAGGATATCTTTGCAACGGAATAAGTGCCTGGGTGAGGGGGTAGCTGTCGTTTGATATGGCGCTCTCTCAGACTCCACCACCACTTTTCACTCAGGGCCTTCCTGCCCGACTCCGTCTCCTGATCGCTGTTTTCTTGGCGGCAGGGACACTATATGTCGATTTAAATCTCGGGCTGCTCAAGCCTCTGCGCCAAGGCCTCTCGATGGTGCTCTACCCGATCGAGCAGGTGCTGATGATGCCCCGCGATGTGTTCTATTGGTTTACAAAATACGGCACTGTCATCATTGACACGGTCGACCGTCGGGCCGATATTGAAAAGCGCGAGGTTGATAGTGCGGCTGCATTATTGCAATTCGAACAGCTACGCACAGAGAACGAGAGCCTGCGGGTGCTCTTAGAGCTGCGTAAAGAAATCAAGCATCGAACGATTGCTGCTGAAATTAGCCATGAGACTCGAGACGCATTTAGCAACCGCATTGTGATTGATCGGGGCAGTCAGCATGGTGTGGCGCCGGGCCACCCGGTGATTAATGCGCGTGGTGTTGTAGGCCAAGTCATTCGTGTCTCGCCGATCACGTCAGAGGTCTCGCTGGTGACAGACCCCTCCTTGGTGATCCCTGTGAATCTACCCCGAACGGGTATCCGCAGTGTGGCAACCGGCACGGGCGATGGGCAACAGGTTGAACTCAAGTATTTAAATATCAATGCAGAAGTAGAGGTCGGCGACGTGCTGGTGACATCGGGGCTCGACGGCGTCTACCCGAGTGGGCTGCCCGTTGCAAAAATTAACCGGGTTGAGCGGGCGGGCGGTGGACAGTTTCCCCGCATTTCCTCAACACCCGTTGCAACGGTTGGCACGCTTCAGCAAGTCCTTGTTATCCTAATTGATCAAGACCTGATCCTGCCGGCACCTCGCGAACTCGAGAAGCAATCGCAGCCGCAGCGTGGAGGCATAACGAAATGAAACGCGCAATTCTGGGTCGTGCGCCAAGCACCGCCATGATTACCTGGTCATTTGTAATTGCGCTTGCTCTTGAGATGGTGCCCTGGGGCAATTGGCCTGTGCCAGGCTTTGTTGCTTTTGTATTGGTGTTTTGGAACATTTTTCAGCCCCGAAGGGTCGGTATCGCCCTGGCTTGGCTCGTGGGAATTGTTATGGATGTCCATGCGGGCTCACTCCTAGGGCAGCATGCATTGGCTTATTCGATTCTGTCTTACGGCGCAATCGCCCTGCATCGTCGGATCCTGTGGTATTCAATTCCAGGCCAGGCACTTCAGCTGCTCCCCTTGTTTTTTATCACCCATGTGGTGGTCTCACTCGTTAACCTATTTCTCTCAGGCGTGTCTCCCTCTTGGGTCTACCTTGTATCACCAATTGTTACTGCCGCCTTGTGGATACCGGTTACAAACATAGTGTTGAACCGATTGAATCGGCCGTTAAGTTCGACGGCAGCGATTGGCCGCTAGCCCCTTGAATTCAGCATGACTGAGTTTCGCTCTAACGGATCGAGTGATTTTCGTCTAAGGGCTTCTTTTGTCGCTCTCTTAGTCCTCTTTGCATTTGGCTTATTAGCATTGCGGTTTTTTTATCTACAGGTCTGGAAGTATTACGATTTTCACGCACTCTCAGAAGAAAATCGGGTTGCGCTTCTGCCAATACAGGCGCCGCGTGGTGAGATATTCGATCGTAATGGCAATATCATCGCTCGCAATGCATCGGCTTTCGCCCTTGAGATTGAGCCCCATAAGGTTCCCAACCTTGAAGAGACCCTACAGTATCTGGGCACCCTTATTAAGTTAGACGAGCTTGATCTTCGCCGATTCCGTCGGCTTAAAAACGAGTTGCGCAGATTCGACACGATTCCCTTACGCCCAACGCTTAACGATGCCGAGGTGGCCCGAATTGTCGTGCACCTGCATCGCCTCCCGGGGGTATCCGTCAATGTCCGCAGCATGCGTTACTACCCGCACGGGGATTCCTCGTCCCATCTCCTCGGCCACATTGGGCGGATTTCGCGTCAAGATCGTGAACGCATAGAGCAGAGCGAGTTGGCATCGACCTATTACGGCACCTCGCATATTGGAAAACTCGGGCTCGAACAGGCCTACGAGTCTGACCTACGCGGCCAGACCGGTTTTGATCGAATGGAAATCACTGCTGGTGGCCGGATGGTGCGAAGCCTAGCGAAGCGGCTCCCAGTCTCTGGCAAAAATCTTAAGCTTTCGGTTGATGGTGAGCTCCAGAGAATTATTGAGCAGGCCTACGGGAAACGGCGTGGCGCCTTGGTCGCCTTAGATCCGAAAACTGGCGAGGTCTTGGCCTTCGTGTCAATGCCGAATTTCAATCCGGCCTTGTTTATCGATGGGATTGATGCCTTGACCTGGGATGGACTGAATAACTCTCCCGATAAGCCACTCTTGAATCGACCCCTGCGCGGCACCTACCCCCCTGGCTCTACTTATAAACCTTTTATGGCGATTGCCGCCCTCGAGTCGGGTCTGAGAAAGCCAGAAGACACGATTAACGACCCCGGATTTTTCATGTTTGGTAATCATAAATTCCGGGACAGCAATCCAGATGGAAACGGAATTGTTGATCTTAAAAAATCAATTGTGGTCTCTAGTGACACTTATTACTACATTCTTGCCAAAGATATGGGAGTCGACTTAATCCATCGGCATATTGAGCCCTGGGGCTTTGGCCGAAAGACGGGCATCGATTTAATCGGTGAGGTGTCGGGTATTTTGCCCTCCTCCCAGTGGAAACTGGATCGCTTTAAGCAGCCTTGGCATCCTGGAGAAAATATGTCGATCGGCATTGGCCAGGGCTATAACTCATTCTCAATTCTGCAATTGGCCCTAGCGACTGCAACCTTGGCGAATCGTGGTGTCATGATGAAGCCACGGCTTGTCCAATCAATTGAAGATCCCAACACCGGAGAGGTTGTGAAGACCGAGCCGCAGACATTAAGAACGCTTGATGTGGATCAGAGAGCCATTGATCTGGTTATTGAGGCAATGATTGACGTTAACAAGTCTGGCACGGGCGCACGAATATTCGGTAACGTGCCGTATTCGGTTGCGGGTAAGACGGGCACGGCCCAGGTCATTAGTATCGGTCAGAATGAAAAATATAGCGCTTCCCGGGTGGCAGAGCGGCATCGAGACCATTCGCTGTATATCGCATTTGCACCGGCCGATAAGCCGCAGGTCGCACTCGCCTTGATCGTCGAGAACGGCGGTTTTGGTGCGGCTGCTGCTGCCCCAATTGCACGCCAGGTGTTTGATTATTTGTTAATTAAAAAAGGGCTGCCGGTTGTCCAATAAGCTGATTCCTCAAGGTTGGCGAGATACCCTGGCGCGGCTGCAGCCACTCGTGGGCGTCTTAGATGGCCCATTTATGAGCATGTTTCTCGGCGTTGCAGCACTCTCATGTCTGATTCTTTACAGCGCTGGTAATGATTTTGAGGGCCGCTTTTTTGGCCATATTCGTAATCTAGGTTTAGCGATACTGATTATGTGGACCGTTGCCCATATCTCACCTAGCCAGTGGCAGAAGATTGCGGTTCCTTTATTTATCTTCGCTCTTTTACTGCTTGTGGCCGTTGCGATAGCCGGTGATGTATCCAAGGGGGCGCGTCGTTGGTTGAATCTCGGTGTGACACGAATCCAGCCCTCAGAGCTGATGAAAATTGCAATGCCTCTAATGCTCGCCTGGCTAGTTCATAAATATGAGGGCCTAAGGACTGCCCGACATTGGCTTTTGGCAATCCTGCTCTTAATTGTTCCCACCGGCTTGATTCTCGCCCAGCCTGATCTCGGTACGGCAATTCTGGTGTTTGCTGCAGGATTTTTTGTTTTATTTTTTGCAGGCGTACCCTGGAAGCTAGTCTTTATTGCGCTTGGTATTGGTTTGTTTGGTGTCGTCACCCTGATCTTCTTTGGCGATGCAGCCTGTGCAGACGGAGTCTCATGGCCGGGTCTAAGAGACTATCAGCGTCAGCGCGTCTGTACCCTGATGGATCCAATGCGAGACCCTCTAGGAAAAGGCTTTCACATCATTCAGTCAGTAATTGCAGTGGGCTCTGGCGGACTCTTTGGCAAAGGCTGGATGCAGGGAACGCAGACCCATCTCGAGTTTATTCCAGAGCGTACTACCGATTTTATTTTTGCGGCCTACTCAGAGGAGTTTGGACTACTCGGTAATCTCTTCCTGGTGAGCCTGTATTGCGGACTAATTCTTCGCGGATTGTGGATCGCAATTGGTGCGCCGACATTGTTTTCCCGGCTGCTTGCTGGGGCAATTTCGCTGACTATTTTTAATTACGCATTTGTCAATATGGGTATGGTTACGGGTATTCTCCCTGTAGTGGGTGTACCACTGCCTTGGATGTCGTATGGCGGCACCGCGATGGTGACGCTCGGATTCGGTGCAGGTATCTTGATGAGCATTGCCCGAACGCGTTCCCAGACAGTACAAGGCTTTGTATTACAACGACAGTAGATCAGCAAGTAACTAAAGATAGGCGATGGGGGAGATTGATGGCTGGCCCTTTAGAAGCTGCCGAGACCTTACTCAAGGGATTTGATCGGCATTACGCCTTATTTCGTTACAACGCCCAACAGGCAAAGCATCGTTTTGAGGCAGGTGATTATCAAGGAATTCGGCATCTTGCCCGTGAGCGCATCACCTTCTATGACTCCCGAGTTCGCGAGGCCTTTGACCAGATGCGGACGCAGTTTTCCGATGACATCAAGAAGGCAGGAACCTTCTGGCAAGACGTAAAGAGGTCCTACACCGGCTTGATTGCCGATCACCGACAGCCTGAACTCGCCGAGACATTTTTTAATTCAGTTACGACCAAATTACTCGATCGAGAGTATTTTCGAAATGATGTCTTATTTGTACGCCCGCAGATCTCAACTGAATATCTTGATTCAGAGCCTCCTTCCTATCGCGTCTACTATCCGAAGCGTAGGGGTCTGAAACACACCCTGCTAGAGATTGCGGTAGACATTGGCTTAGCCTGCCCTTGGGAGGATATTGCTAGAGATCTCCGCTTCGTTCGGCGCGCAGTCTGTGAGCGTCTTGAGCGGCCTTGGCGATCGCAAAACGACCTACAGATTCACGTACTCCGCTCTCTGTTTTTTCGCAATAAGGGCGCCTATTTAATTGGCAGGATTGTGAACGACGGAGACCCCATTCCATTCGCTGTGCCAATTATCCGAAATGACAAGGGTAAGACTACTATCGATACCGTATTGTTTCAGGCCGAGCAGATTTCGGTTCTCTTCTCATTTGCTCGGTCTTATTTTATGGTCGATATGGAGGTGCCATCGGCTTATGTTCAGTTTCTGAGAAGCCTCCTGCCCAACAAAGCCAAGAGTGAACTCTACACAATGCTCGGCCTGCACAAGCAAGGCAAGACACTATTTTACCGTGATCTATTGACGCATCTTAAGCACTCTTCGGACCGCTTTAGAATTGCTGACGGGATTAAAGGTCTTGTAATGCTGGTCTTTACCTTACCCTCATTTCCTTATGTCTTTAAGATCATTAAAGATCGGCGAAGTAAAGATGTCTCACGTGAGCACATTGAATCTAAATATCTGCTTGTCAAGGTCCATGATCGGGCGGGTCGCATGGCCGACACATGGGAGTATTCCAACGTTGATTTTCCTCGGGAGCGTTTTGAGGAAGCGCTTCTCGATGAGATTAGGCAGTTTGCGCCAAGCATGATGTCTGAGAGTGATAGTCGGATTGTCTTGAAGCATCTCTACATTGAGCGGCGTATGATTCCTTTGAATCTCTATCTTGAACACGCGACAGAGGCCGAGGTTGACCATGCGGTGAAAGAGTATGGCGACGCGATCAAGCAGCTTGTAGCAGCCAACATATTTCCAGGGGATATGCTGTATAAAAACTTTGGTATGACACGTCAACGCCGTGTGGTCTTCTATGACTATGACGAGATCCAGTATTTGAATGAGTGTCAGTTTCGGAAGATACCGCCGCCTCGTACCCCAGAAGATGAGATGGCTGCTGAGCCTTGGTATAACGTGGGTCCCAATGATGTCTTTCCGGAGGAGTTCGAGACTTTCCTCTTGGGGCAACCCCGTTTGCGGCAGGCCTTCATGCGCCATCACCGGGATCTGCTCAGTCCAGAGTATTGGCAGGCCCAGCAAAGACGCATTGAGCAGGGCGTCTTAGACGATGTCTATCCTTACGCAGAGCAATTGCGTTTTAGGCATTACCCCCAATGAGATTTGATACGGTTATTGTTGGCGCAGGTAGCGCAGGATGTCTGCTTGCAAACCGCCTTTCTGCAGACCCAAGTCATCGGGTACTGCTTCTTGAGGCCGGGGGTGAAGACGACTGGATTTGGATAAAAATCCCTGTCGGCTATCTCTTTACAATCGCCAATCCCAGGACTGACTGGTGCTTTAAGACCGAGCCGGACCCTGGGCTTAATGGCCGTTCTATTCATTACGCACGCGGCCGTGTGATTGGTGGCAGCTCATCGATTAACGCAATGATTTATATGCGGGGTCAGGCGGCTGATTACGCCAAATGGCAGGCGGCAACCGGAGATACCCGCTGGAGCTGGGACGAGGCCTTAAAGATCTACCGTGGTCTTGAAGATTATTTTGCTGGTGAAAATTTGTGGCACGGTAGCGGTGGTGAGATGCGGGTTGAATCACCTCGTGTTCATTGGCCGATTCTGGATGCCTGGCGGGCGGCAGCTCAAGAGCAGGGCATTGAGTCAATTGAGGAGTTTAATCGTGGGGATAATGCGGGTTGCGCCTATTTCCAGATGACACAAAAGCGTGGCGTTCGCTGGTCTATGGCCGATGCCTTCCTGCATCCGGTTCGTCACCGAAAGAATCTGACGGTTTTGACAAAGGCACAAGCCCTTCGGGTCCTGACGGCCAAGACTCCTATTGTTAACGGGCAGGATCCGCGTCGTGTTCAGGGCTGGGCCAATGCGACACTGCAGGCAACGGGCTTAGAAATCCTGCACGATGGCGTTAAACGTGAAGTCTCCTTTACAGATCAGCTTATCCTCGCCGCAGGGGCGGTGTCATCACCGCATCTGCTCCAGGTGTCGGGGATTGGGCCTGCCAAGGTCCTGTCCTCTATCGGGTTATCTGTAGCCCATGACCTCTCAGGCGTGGGCGAGAATCTCCAGGATCACCTACAAATTAGAACGGTCTATCGGGTAGAAAACTGCAAAACAGTCAATACGCTTTATCGTAATCTGATCACCCGGGTTGGAATGGGGTTGCAATATGCGTTATTTCGCACGGGCCCCATGACGATGCCGCCCTCAACCCTAGGCGCCTTTGCCAAGAGTGATCCGCTCCAGCCAACGCCGAACCTCGAATGGCATGTCCAACCTCTCTCGCTGCCAAAGTTTGGCGAGCCGCTTCACCCATTTAATGCAATCACGCCGAGTGTTTGTAACCTCAGGCCAAGCTCGCGCGGGTGGGTTCGGCCCGCACATCCCGATCCAATGGCAGCACCAAAAATATTCTGTAACTACCTCTCGACTGCTGAGGATCAGCAGGCAGCAGTGGCTGGATTACGGTTCACGCGCCGCATTATGAAGAGCCACGCACTGCAGTCGTTTTGCCCCCAAGAGGTATTGCCCGGTGATCTAGTTCAGACCCAGATCCAACTCGAAAACGCCGCACGCGATCTTGGTACAACAATTTTTCATCCGGTAGGGACCTGTGCGATGGGCCGAGTAGATGAGCAGGGTAGGCCCGAAGATCCAATGACAGTCCTTGATTCAGAGTGCCGGGTTCGTGGAGTTGTGGGGTTACGGGTAGTAGATGCATCTGCAATGCCAGTAATCACATCTGGTAATACCAATGCACCCGTGATGTTCATCGCAGAGCAGGTTGCCCAGCAGATACTCAGAGCCCGAGGCCAGTCAGCAGCTTAAGAAAGATTACGTGAAGTGGGCTCCTTCGTAATCAATAATTAGCGGTGCGTGGTCTGAGAAATAATTAGCGGTATGGATTTCTGCCGCGGTCGCGCGCGCGGCAATACCAGGAGTTGCAATCTGGTAGTCAATCCGCCATCCCACATTGTTGGCCCTAGCGCTGCCCCGTTGGCTCCACCAAGTGTATTGGTCTGGGCGGGGATCAAGCCTGCGGAAAACATCAACCCAGCCGATTTTCTCAAAACAGGCTGTGAGCCACGCCCGCTCTTCTGGGAGGAATCCAGAATTTCTGAGATTACCTTTCCAATTTTTGAGGTCAATTTCTTTGTGTGCAATATTCCAATCACCACAGAGAACAAATTCTCGACCCGAGTTTTTATATTCTGAAAACCAGGATTCTATGATTGGCAAAAACCCCTCAAGGAAACGATATTTTGAGGCCTGTCGATCCTCCGATGCAGAGCCTGATGGCAGATAGAGGCTAACAACACTTAGCGGAATTTCGGCCCGATCAAAATCGGCCCGAAGTACCCTGCCCTCTTGGTCAAACTCGGCGATTCCAATCCCACGGGTAATCTTGCTGGGATTAGCCTCGCTATAAAGGCCTACCCCGCTGTAGCCTTTTTTCTGTGCCGCATAAAAGTGGCCTTTCATTACGCGGTCATTGTGAATCACGGAGAGGTGAGCATCGGTAAGATCCGCCTCCTGCGCTTTTAGTTCTTGCACACAGATAACATCTGCCTGCTGAAGCCCGAGCCATTGGAGGGCCCCTTTGGTCGTGGCGGACCGAATTCCGTTGAGGTTTAGTGAAATAATTCGCATAGGTTATATTCTCTCATCATGACCTCACACCGCAGTGCCCCCTCCATCGATCACGAGTTTATTCGCTTTGCAATTGATGCAGGCGTCTTAAGATTTGGGAGCTTCGTCACTAAGGCAGGCCGAGACTCACCCTATTTTTTTAATGCGGGCCTTTTCCATCATGGCGGGTTGCTGGGAAGCCTGGCGGAGTTCTATGCCAAGACCTTTCTTGCAGCAGAGTTTGATGGCCGGCTGCAGGCCGACCTCCTCTATGGGCCCGCCTACAAGGGCATCACCCTAGCCAGCGCAACCGCCGTCGCATTGGCCCAGGCAGGCCGCGATATTGGATTTGCTTATAACCGCAAAGAGGCAAAAGACCATGGCGAGGGCGGTAATGTGGTGGGCGCGGAATTAAAGGGCAGGGTCTTGATTATCGACGACGTTATCTCGGCAGGGACTTCTGTTCGAGAATCGGTTGAGATTATTAAGTCTTATGGTGCCACGCCTGCAGGTGTACTAATCGCACTTGATCGAATGGAACGCGGCGGCACAGCTGCCGCACCAACGGCCAACTCGGCCGTGCAGGAGGTTCAAGATCAGTTCGGAATTCCTGTCATTGCAATTGCGACCTTATCAAGCCTGCTGGAATTTCTTAAGGCGAGCCAGAGCAGTGCCCTAGCCCAGCATGCACAGGCGGTAGAGGCCTATCGAAGTCGGTGGGGCGTATAGCCGCCGCCGCTCCTTGGAATAGCTGAGCGCTGGCTGTAATTCTCTTAGTTTGTGATCGGCGGGCTTAGCAGCAACTGATCAAGGCTTACGCCGATTGCCTTTGCATAAAGCGGCATTACACGATCAAGGTGCCGTTCAATTTCAGCAATGCGGTCTGTTCCGGAAGGGTGGGTCGATAGCCATTGCGGCGGGGTCTTATTGGATGCGCTCGACATCTTGCGCCACAGGGTTACACCCGCACGCGGATCAAAGCCTCCGCGGGCAGCAATATCGAGGCCGATCAGATCAGCCTCGCTCTCATCATCGCGAGAAAATTTCAGCATGGTGAGCTGTGCACCGTAATCCATAACGGTTCGACCGAGATCGCCAAGACCGAGAATCGAAGAGAGTAGCCCCGCACCAATTCCCGTGAGCTGATTCTTGGCGAGGCGTTCTCTAGAGTGTTCGCGAAGAGCGTGGGCCATCTCATGCCCCATGATCATCGCGACTTCGTTATCGGTGAGTTTTAGCTTCTCGAGAATGCCGAGATAAAAACCGATCTTCCCGCCGGGCATACAAAATGCGTTGATGGCGTTTGAGCCAAATAACTGGACTTCCCAGGCCCATCGACTCGATGCCGGATTCCATCGCGCGGCATGGGGCATTAAGCGTTGGGCAATTGTGCGTAACCGAATTAGCTCTGGATGATCATCACGAGCCAGCGCATTTTTCTGTGCAGCCTCTCGTTTCATTTGGTTAAATTGTTTATCTGCCGCCCGCTCAAGCTGCTCTGCGGGCACAAGGTTACGCAGTTTTGAGGGCTTGTCGACCTGAATGCCGGTATCGGACTCGTTCTCGGAGGGCGCTGTTTGCGCATTTGCGAAGCTTGGCCCCACAAGAAAACCCATCAGACTAACGACACTAATGAGCATTAGCCGCAAGCCGCATCGAGAAAGCAGAGCAGAAAATTTCATAACCTAAGACAATAGCCCCTATTGATTGATCGTGAGTTCCTAATTTTGAACCAATCTACCGTCTTTGTTCGGCCAACTCGAGCCCTCTTGCTGATGACCTTAGTTCTGGGATTCGCCAGCGGTTTGCCGCTAGCGTTATCGTCGGGAACGCTGCAGGCCTGGCTGACTGTTGAGGGCGTTAACCTTAAAACATTGGGTTGGCTTACGCTTTTAGGCCTTCCTTACACCTATAAATTTGCCTGGGCGCCACTCCTGGATCGCTACCGTGTGCCAGGCGCGGGACTCTGGGCCGGCCGCAGGCGAGGCTGGCTTGTGCTCTTGTTGTTTGGCATGGGCCTTGTGCTCTTTGGCATGTCGCGTCAGGCGCCCACAAGTTCGGATGACAGCCTCTGGGGGATTGCGGCGTTAGCCTTCGCCCTGGTCTTGCTTTCGGCGAGCTTTGATATCGTTTTTGATGCCTGGCGGGCGGAATCCTTAACCGCCGCGCAGCGCGGGCTTGGCGCTGCCTGGTCCGTGATTGGATACCGCTTGGCCATGTTGACCTCAGGTGGTCTCGCGCTAATGTTGGCGGATCTCTATCTGGGGTTTGCTGGCGTCTACGGCTTGATGGCAGGCTTTTGTGGGGTATTAGGCATCGTCGCCTTATTCGTACCCGAACCCAATGAGACTGCACCGCCGAGATCACTCGTTGCGGCAACGGTTGAGCCATTCAAAGAGTTCTTTGGCCGAAAAGGCGCGATCTTACTGCTGGTTACCATCATTTTTTATAAGCTGGGCGATGCATTTGCGGGCAGCCTATCAACGGCATTTCTTATTCGGGGTGCGGGTTTTAGCCCTGCCGAGGTGGGCGCTGTGAATAAAGGTGTCGGTTTACTGGCCACACTGATTGGCGGCCTCGCCGGAGGGCTGCTGATGTCAAGAATTTCCTTATGGACAGCCCTTTTGATTTTCGGGGCCATGCAGGCGGTTACAAACCTGGGTTTCTGGTGGCTGGCGGCCTATCCCGCAACGATCACGGGAATGACGGTGGTGGTTTTGCTCGAAAATCTTGCGGGTGGAATGGGCACGGCAGCTTTTGTGGCCCTGTTGATGACGCTCTGTGACGCGAGGTTTACGGCAACACAGTTTGCATTGCTCTCAGCGCTTGCATCGATAGGTCGCGTGGTGGTGGGCCCTGTTGCCGGTATTACGGCAAGCGATTGGGGCTGGCCCACCTTCTTTTTGTTTTCTACGGCCGCGGCCCTACCTGGTCTTCTGATGCTCGCGGGGATTAGGCGGTTATTGGTCGCCCCACCCCCATCGGAGCCGCTTACTTCACCACAAGCACGGGAATCGGGCTGAGGTTAACGAGCTTGGTGGCGACCGAGCCCAGTAGAAGATCGGTGAGCGTGCCACGGCCTTTCCCGCCGACAACTAGGAGATCGAATTTTTCTTTTTTCAGAAGATCCAAAATAACCGGCGCCACCTCTCCGTGCCCTTTTATGATCTGTGCGGTGTGGCCAGTCGCGGCCAGGATTTTCTTGGCCTCAGCCAACTCTTCTTCAGCGATCTGATCCATATACTGTTCGATCTGCTGCCGATCAATACCCCGGGCAACAGGAGACAGTAAGGCGGACAGATGTACGTTCACCAAGACAAAGGTAGACGACTCTTTCATCTTGTCAGCAAATGCCAACGCCTGCTTGAGGGCACGAAGGCAGTGATCAGAACCGTCGATGGCGATTGCAATTCGCATATAGCTAACTCCTTTGAGAGGTGAAGCGAGAAAGTAAACCTATTCTACCGTAACGCTTTTAGCGAGATTTCGGGGCTTATCCACGTCATTGTTGCGCGCAAGTGCTACATGATAGGCTAATAATTGAAGCGGAATAACATGGAGTATGGGCGAGAGGAGCCCCGCATGATCACCGAGTGAGATCAGGTTTACGCCTTCAGACGCAGTGATTGCAGAACCTTTATCAGCAATGATGTAGAGCTCGCCCCCGCGTGCACGAACCTCCTGTAGGTTACTCTTAAGCTTCTCAACAAGCTGGTCGTTTGGTGCAACCGCAATCACTGGCATATCGGAATCCACCAAGGCGAGAGGGCCGTGCTTGAGTTCGCCTGCCGCATAGGCCTCGGCGTGGATGTAACTAATTTCTTTAAGCTTTAAAGCGCCCTCCATAGCGATTGGATAGTGAATACCGCGGCCCAGAAATAGGGCATGCTGCTTGTGTACAAACCGTGCTGCCCAGCGTTTGAAATCGGCTTCGGCTGTAAGAACCTGCATGATTGCTGCGGGCAGATGGCGGAGCTGCTCTATGGATTGCTTCTCGTTGGTTGCAGAAAGACGGCCTTGTATCTTTGCGAGCACCAGAGCGAGAAGAAACAATGCTGCTAGCTGTGTGGTGAATGCTTTTGTTGAGGCTACTCCAATTTCAGGCCCCGCGCGGGTTAGAAACCTCAGGGCCGATGCTCGAATCAAAGCAGACTCAGGCACATTACAGATTGATAGCGTGCTGGTCATTCCCTTCGCAATCGCATGTTGCAGCGCTGCTAGCGTGTCGGCAGTCTCGCCTGACTGAGAGATGGTGATCACGAGTGTACCGGGGAGTGCCACACTATCGCGATAGCGGTACTCGCTCGCAATTTCGACTGAGACCGGGATCTTTGCAATGGATTCCAGCCAGTATTTAGCGACAAGCCCCGCATGAAAGCTTGTGCCACAGGCAAGAATCAGGATCTGCTGGGTAGCCGCAAAGTGCGGTTGGGCGTCGGCACCGAAGAGCTGGGCGCTTAGGGTCTTAGCGCCAATCACCTCTTGAAGTGTTGCGGCAATCGCACCAGGCTGCTCAAATATCTCTTTTTGCATGTAATGAGCGTAGGGCCCAAGCTCGATTGCATCAAGAGACAATGCACTCTCGGTTACGGGACGAGAAATCAGCAGATTATCTTGATTGAAGATCTGAATCTGTTCTGCAGCAAGGCAGACCAGGTCACCATCTTCAAGATAAATAATTCGACGGGTTACCTGAAGCAGCGCTGAGGTATCTGAGGCAAGGAAATTCTCACTGTCGCCTGATGGAGCTCCTTGATTTTCTGATGTACCTAACCCAACAAGAAGCGGCGCTCCATGACGGGCGCCGACCAACACATCTGGGTCTCGATTAGAGAGCACTGCGATTGCATATGCGCCTTCTAGCTGATGTCGGGCAGACTCCACCGCCTCTTTTAGGCTGGCGGTTGTTCCACGGACATCGTGGATTAAGTGCGCAATAACCTCAGTGTCAGTCTCTGAGATAAAGACATAGCCTTTTGCCTGAAGGGCGATACGAAGGTTCTCGTGGTTCTCGATAATGCCGTTATGCACCACACAGATGCTTAGGCCATCACGCTCTGAAATATGGGGGTGAGCGTTATCGGTATTAACCGCACCGTGTGTAGCCCAACGCGTATGGGCAATTCCACTTGTTGCGGTTAGCTCTTCAGACTGCGACTCAAGCGCAGCAACCCGACCCACCGCACGAACCCGTTTGATTGTTCTGGTTAAACCGTCTGTTGATTGAATCGCCAAACCTGCTGAGTCATAACCACGATACTCAAGCTTTTTTAAACCTTCGATCAGGATCGGAACAACATTACGTTTTAAGCGAACAGCTGAAATTGCACCAACGATTCCACACATAGCGGTGGGATTTCCTTTTCTAGTGAGCCTTCTTGTGGGGGCGCTTATATCCCTTGATGGTGACTTGCTGGCTTCGTGAGAGCGTCAGTTCATCTGCGGGGGCATCGTGAGTTAGGGTTGTTCCTGCGCCAAGGGTTGCACCACGCCCCACGGTCACCGGCGCAACGAGCTGCGTATCGGAGCCAATAAACGCATCGTCTTCAATGACGGTTCGATGTTTTTCGGCGCCATCATAATTACAGGTAATCGTACCGGCTCCAACATTTACCCGGCTGCCGATTGTTGCATCACCAAGATAGGAGAGATGGTTTGCTTTTGAACGGGCACCAAGTTGAGAGTTCTTAATTTCAACGAAATTGCCAACATGCGCGCCCTCGCCAAGACTAGTTCCTGGGCGCAGTCGTGCATAAGGGCCAACGGTTGCCTGTTGGCCAATATCGGCGCCATCAATATGCGAGAACGCCTCGATGTGGGCACCTCTGCCAATCCGGCTATTGCGGATTACACAATACGGGCCGATGGTTGCACCGTTCTCGATTGTGACTGCGCCTTCAAAAATGCAGTCAATATCGATTGATACATCCTGATCACAGAGTAGACTGCCTCGAATATCAAGGCGTGAGGGGTCGATAATCCGAACCCCGGAATCCATGAGGGTCTGTCCGAGTCGCAACTGATAGTAGCGCTCTAGCTGTGCCCGCTGCGCCTGGTTATTAATACCGAGAATCTCGTGGAGGTCATCAGGCTGGGCAGAGGCGATAGCGAGCCCTTCTTTGTAAGCCATCTCGACGATATCCGTTAAGTAGAACTCGCCTTGTGCGTTGTTATTTTCTAGTGCAGAAAGCCAGCGGACCAGAGCAGGTGTGGGCGCGAGCAGAATTCCGGTGTTGATCTCGCAGATTAATTGAATCTCTGGAGAGGCGTCCTTATCCTCGATAATTGCTTGAATCGCCCCATTGGCCTGCTTCGGCTCACGCACAATACGACCGTAGCCCTTGGGATCTGGCAGCTGGGCGGTGAGTAGTGCCATCCCATGGCCGGCCTGCCCCGCACGGATTAGCCGTGAAAGTGTGGTTGGAGTGATCAGCGGTACGTCACCGTATAAGACCAAGGTGGTCTGCGATTTTAAAAAATCGATCGTCTGGGCTACGGCGTGGCCAGTGCCCAGCTGGCGATCCTGGTTCACCCAGTTAATCGGAATCCTGGAGGTACTGACCGCTGGTGCGAAAGAGGCTTTTACCTCGTCTGCGCCGTGGCCCACGACGATTACGATAGATTCTGGCGCGAGCGCAAGCGCAGTGTTGAGCACATGACCCAGCATGGGCGCACCGCCAATCGGGTGCAACACCTTTGGAAGCTCGGAGTGCATCCGGGTGCCCTTGCCTGCAGCCAGGATCACGATATTCATACGTGTTTTGCATCTCCGCCATGACCATGGCCTTGATTTGGAGAAACCCAGGAACCCAGCAGCATTCCAAATAGGCTCGCAAGCAGACCAAGTAGCTGAGGCTCTACGGGCTCCTCGACGCCGGTCATTTCAAGAACGATCCAGGTCGTAAGACCGAGGGCGATGGCGAGCCCAGCCCCAAGATTACTGGCTTTTTTCCAGAATAACCCGGCCGCGAGCGGAACGAAGGCTCCTGCAAGAGTGATGCGATAGGCGTTTTCGACCATGGTGTGAATATTGGAGTCGGTTGCAATGGCATAGTAGGTCACGACAATCGTGAACACTAAAACCGTCATTCGGGTTGCCCATAAGAACTGATGATCGGTCATTCGAGGCGCAAAGCCTTTCAATACGTTTTCTGTGAATGTCACCGAAGGCGCAAGTAAGGTACCTGAGGCGGTACTCATGATTACAGAAATTAACGCACCAAAGAAAACGACCTGCATGACAAACGGCATGTGATTCAGAATGAGTGTGGGCAGAATCATCTGTGAGTCATCAGCTAAAAATTTCTTCACCATTGCCGGGTCAATAATGTTGGCGGTGTAGGCAAGAAACAGCGGTACGGCCGCGAAAAAGAAATAGGCGACTCCTCCGAGGGTGGTACCCCAGACCGCCACAGTCTCATTTTTTGATGCATTAACCCGTTGAAATACATCCTGCTGCGGAATTGACCCAAGCGCCATTGTGAGAAGTGCGGCAATCCAGCCCAGCATATCAATAGGCTCGAAGGTGGGCAGAAAATCAAACTTACCCTCAGCGCTCGCCTTTGCGATGACGCTGGCCACACCACCCGCCTGTTCGGCTGCATTACTGGCAACGAGCAGTAGGCCAATAACGATCACAATCATCTGCAAGAAGGTCGTGAGTGCGACGGACCACATGCCGCCAAACAGGGTGTAAATCAAGACCACACCCGCCCCGATGAGCATGCCCTGATGGGTCGAGATTAGATCGTTGGATAGAACGTTAAAGGTTAGGCCTAAGGCGGTGATCTGAGCCGAGACCCAGCCAAGATAGGACACGATAATGCAGATCGATAGGAGCAGTTCCGTCTGTCGGTTATACCGAATCCGGAAGTAGTCACCCAGAGTCATGAGGTTCATCCGATAAAGCGGCCGTGCAAAAACGAGCCCAAAGACCACAAGGCAGATCGATGCGCCAAGTGGATCTGAAATTAGCCCCCGAAAGCCTTCTTCGAGAAAGGTCGCAGAGATACCCAGCACCGTCTCTGCACCAAACCATGTTGCAAAGACCATTGCCAGAACAAAGGCCATTGGGAGGTTGCGTCCCGCAGTGATGTAATCCTTGGCGTTATGCACCTTTGTTGCTGCATACAGACCAATACCGACCGAGACGGCGAGATACGCAATTACTAACCAGAGCAGCATCGGGGGCTCCTTTCGCGATCCACAATGAATTTAGGTTAAGGGGTGGCTCGTTGCCGCCCAGTCGTGGGCGGCACTACCTCGCAATTATAGGAGGGGAGCGCCCAAGAAATAGCCCATCATGGCCAGCAGTGCCAGCAAAAGACCGATGACAACCCCGAGAACCTGTTTTATGAGTTGCTGGGAGCGTGCGAGGGCCTGGATCTGTTGTTCTAGTCTGGGCTGTTGATCACGGGCTGCGTTGCTGAGGGCTTGATGGATTAGCCTTGGGATCTGTGGCAGGGTCTGAGACCAGCGTTCCGCCTCTTTTTGGAGCGATCTGCGTAAGGCTTTAAACCCAATCTGCTCTTGCATCCACCGCTCTAAAAACGGCTTTGCGGTCTTCCAGAGATCAAGGTCGGGATCGAGCTGTCTGCCCAGGCCCTCAATATTGAGCAGGGTCTTTTGCAGTAGGGTGAGTTGCGGTTGAATCACGACATTAAAACGCCGTGATGCCTGAAATAGCCTGACCAGAACCTGGCCTAATGAAATTTCTTTTAGTGGTCGATCGAAAAATGGTTCACAGACTCCCCGGATGGCTGTCTCTAGCGCATCGACACGGGTATCGGCTGGAACCCAGCCAGATTCAACGTGAAGCTCGGCGACCCGTCGGTAGTCACGGCGGAAAAAGGCGAGGAAGTTCTGAGCCAAATAATTCTTGTCAAAATCAGACAGCGTGCCGACGATGCCAAAATCAAGCGCGATGTACCGGCCAAAGTGGGGGCCTCGATCTGACACCAGAATATTGCCAGGGTGCATATCCGCATGGAAATAGCCGTCACGAAATACCTGTGTAAAGAAGATTTCAACGCCATCCCGCGACAGTTGTTTTAGATCAATTCCGGCAGCCTCAAGCCGATCGAACCGATTAATCGGAATCCCATAGATGCGCTCCATCACGATTACGTCGGTTCTACAGTAATCCCAGATCATCTCTGGAATCTTGAGTAGGTCTGAGTCCTCGAAATTTCGGCGCAGCTGGCTTGCATTGGCTGCCTCGCGGACCAGATCGAGTTCGTCATGCAGGTAACCATCAAATTCTTCGACATTCTCGACAGGCTTTAGACGACGGCCATCGGATGAAAACCTAGCGACAAATCCCGCGATCAGTCGAAGCAGACCAAGGTCTTGTTCAATAACCTTGAGCATTCCTGGGCGCAGAACCTTGATTGCAACCTCTCGGCCATCGATTAGTCGGCCAAGGTGGACCTGTGCAATCGAGGCACTTGCAACCGGTATTCGGTCAAATTCAGAGAAGATTTCTTCAATACGCTGGCCCAGAGAATTCTCAATTATTGCAACGGCAAGAGCGCTATCAAAGGGTGGAACCTGATCTTGCAGCTTCGCTAATTCATCTGCGATATCTTCAGGGAGCACATCTCGGCGTGTGGATAAGACCTGTCCAAACTTCACAAAAATCGGACCGAGATGTTCGAGCGCTAGTCGTATGCGGACACCACGTGGGGCCCGCATAGGCCTACCCAAGCGTGACACCGCGATGATTCCGTTAAGTAGACGCGAATCGAAGGTCTTTGCTGCACCGCCGAGAGCAAGCTGATCAAGACCAAACCGTAGGATTGTCCGCAGGATGGTGAGAAGACGAAAGAAAGAACGCATAGGAATGACTTGGGTAGGAGGACGCTAGGGCTTCGAGCCGCTTCGGACGAACATCGTCGACTTAAGACGCCTTCGGGGCATCTGGCGCAAAGACGAGAGTGTGCTCTGTCTTGCCTGGGAATTCAAAATCAAATCCCTGATCACCGTTTGGGTCTGGCTGCTGGGTTGGTTGCAGACCCTTGAAGGGATAGAGCTTTGGATCAAGTAGGTGTGAGGGTACGACATTACCTAAGGCCTGAAACATGGATTCAATGCGGCCCGGGAATCTCCGTTCCCAATCGTTGAGCATCTGCTTGACCTGCTGGCGTTGGAGATTCTCTTGGGACCCGCAGAGATCGCAAGGGATTATTGGAAAGTTCTGAATGTCTGACCAGCGGGCGAGATCTCTTTCCTCACAGTAGGCCAGCGGACGAATAACGACATGGCGCCCATCGTCCGAGACCAGTTTGGGCGGCATCGATTTGAGCTTGCCACCAAAAAAAAGATTTAGGAAAAGCGTTTGAAGAATGTCATCTCGGTGATGACCAAGGGCAATTTTTGTCGCTTTCAGTTCAGAGGCAACCCGATAGAGCACTCCGCGTCTTAGCCGTGAACAGAGCGAGCACATGGTTTTGCCTTCGGGGATCACCCGCTTGACGATCGAGTAGGTGTCTTGGTTCTCGATGTGAAACGCAACCCCTCGGGAGCGAAGATAATCTGGCAGGGTCTCTTTCGGGAATCCCGGGTGGCCTTGATCAAGATTGACAGCAATCACCTCGAAATCAATCGGAGCACGCTCGCGCAGGCTCAATAAAATATCTAACATGGCGTAGCTGTCCTTGCCACCCGACATACAGACCATTACCCGGTCACCCTCTTCAATCATATTGAAATCGATGATGGCCTGACCCGTTAATCGGTGTAATCGCTTGGAAAGCTTATTGATTTCAAAAGCGGATTTGTCGTGAGCTCCCATAGAATAGTTACGCTTTCAGGGACTGGGCTGACCGTTGAACCTGGGCGTTCGCCCAGCGAAAAACCTCGATCCCGACAGTCTTGCAATCCGGATAGACATCCGGTTTCTGCGTTTCGACACGGACAGCCCGAATACCTGGCTGAGAGAGGCAGACGGTGCATATCTCATCAATTAACGTTTCTTGTAAATTAAAGTGGCGTGATTGTGTGAGTGCTGCGATCGCATTGCGCACAAAGTCATAGTCGACCACATCCTGAACGTCGTCGCGGTCTGACGTGCTCGATAAGATCGGGACAAACAAATCAATACTAATCAGAATGCGCTGACGCGTCTTTTTCTCAAAGTCATGAAATCCAATTGAGGCATCAAGCGACAATTCGCGTAAAAAGATCTTCCGGCAGTCTGATAAGAGAGGTGCATTGAGGGCGGGATTTTGCATAGGGTCTGGTTGGGATCTATCGTTGTCGAATGGCCATCATGACATCACGAGATTGCGCCATCAGGTGCTGGCCGCCATCGACCAGCACCATCGTGCCGGTCACGGCCCTTGCCTGGGCTAGCCAGACCACCGCATCGGCGACTTCTTCGGGCCGGCTTGAGGCGCCTAGCGGTGTCATGGCATGAGTAGCCTTAAATTCGTCGCTGGTCTGGTCTGCCGAAGGCAGAGTAATACCGGGTGCAACACCCACTACCCGAAGCACCGGGGCGAACGCCATTGCAGCGAGGGTGGTTGCGCTCTGGAGTGCAGATTTCGATAAGGTATAGGAGAAGAAATCGGGGTTTTGATTTTCAAGTTTCTGGTCGAGCAGATGAATGACAACGCCTAATGGATCTTCGCCCTCTTGATACTTCGGAGCGAGAAACTGATGGAGTTTTTGCGTGAGCAGGGTGGGCGCGATGAGGTTGGTATCGTAATGACGTCGCAGCAGGTCGGCTGTAGAGTTTTCTGGGCGATCAAAAGAGAACATCGAGGCGTTATTAATCACACCACGAAGATGGGGAAAGTGTTGTGATGCCGACTCAAACAGCCGGGCAACATCGTCGGGTTCTCCAAGATCGGCGCGGATCGCGACCGCCTTTTGGCCAAGCGTTTCGATCTCGGCCACCAGCGCCAAGGCGGCCTCTCGGGATTGCCGATAATGAATCGCAACATCCCAGCCGGCGCGCGCCATTGCCAATCCAAACACCCTACCCAGTCGGGCGGCGCCCCCCGTAATGAGGCATGCTCTCGAGGCGGACGCGGCAGTGGGCACTTGGGCGGCAGGTGCGGCTGTGAGATTTTCAGACATGGCCCACAGTGTAGCTTTGATACTCTGCCAGACTATGCAGACACTGAGCGCAATGATTCGGGATGAGGTCGGGCAATCCGGAGGCTGGATCGGCTTTGATCTTTTTATGGGGTTAGCCTTGTATGCCCCTGGTCTCGGCTATTACTGCGGTGGCGGCCGGCCTTTTGGGGGGCTGGGCTCGGCAGACCCCGCCGATTCTGGGGATTTTCTCACTGCGCCAATGCTCGGGCCTTGGCTTGCCGAGGCAATCTGGCAGTGGGCTCGCCCGCTTGCCTCGCAGGCAGACCCGTTTCGAATCCGAGAGTTTGGCGGTGGCCGGGGGGACTTGGCGGCCGCTTTACTGAGCTGTGCGCAGCGCGATCAGATCACCTGTCATCTTGAGGAGATCGAACTCAGTGCCAACTTACAGGCACTTCAGCGCCAGGCAACCGAGAGCTTTAAGACCGTGCGCTGGAGTCAGACCCTTTCTGTTGGGTTTTCGGGGCTCGTTATTGCAAATGAGGTTCTTGATGCAATGCCGGTTAAGTGCTTCGAGTGGGTGGATGCACAGACCGTCCTTGAGTGGGGTGTTGAAATTGATTCCGACAGGACAAGTGAGGGGTCAGAATTCCGTTGGGCACCGAGGCCTGCATCGGCTGGGCTTAGCGCAGTTGTGCAGCAGCGGCATCGTAATGCAGAGGCGCTTGGCCTTCATTGGGATAGTGGTTACCGCGGGGAGTACAACCCCTGGAGTGCAGCCTGGCTAAATAGCCTGTCGGAATCAATTGATAGCGGCGCGATTGTGCTGATTGATTATGGCTTTATGCGCCCAGAGCTCGATCATCCCGGCAGAACAAAAGGATCCTTATGCGCGCACTACCGCCATCAGCGCATTGATAATTTTGATGAGTTATTAAAGCGCGTTGGTGAGCAGGATCTCACCGCCCACGTTGATTTTTCACAGCTCTGTAGCGAGGCCGAGCAGGCGGGTTTTCAGGTCAATGGCCTTGTGACTCAGGCCCGATTTCTGATCAATGTTGGACTCTTAGAGTCTGCTCAGAACATCCTTGACCAGACGACCGACACCATCAGCCGCACGCGACACCAACAGGCCTTACATCAACTCTTGTCAGAACCGGAGATGGGTGAACGCTTCAAAGTGATGCTGCTTACAAAAAACCTTGATTCAGTGAGGCGTCAGACCCTGATCGAGAAAGGCTTTATTGCAGGCGATCGTTTAGGAAAATAATGGAGACTGCCGCAGGTGTTCAATCCGCGCTAGCCGAACCACCTCTGCGATGCTGCCGGCGTGATCTGGGCCATCGCCTATCGGCCCCTTGGCCTCTCTAGCGTGCCAGGCTGCAGCTGCGGCTGCAACCGCATTGCCTGCCGCCTCACCAACAACCCACTGGGCTAGGCCTTGAAGTGTATTTGCGTGGTCTTGACTGAGATAATTTGCGACTCTTAGACATCCAAGAAGCAATTCAAACCGCTCGGGTTTACGCAAGATGTCTGTTGCAGTTATCCAATTAAAGATCAACTCAGGGGATGCGGCTGTGATGTGATCAAGGGCATCGATCAAGGAGTCTCGAGTTAAAAAACTCTGGGTTAGCAGACTCGCGAGTGCCTGATGGGATTTTGGGGCCTTAAACAAAGCAGGCTCAAAACAGTCAATGCCAGCATTATGAATGAGTAGAGCATAGCGGCCCTCAGACGGGAGATTTTCCTCGGCTGCTCTATCAAGGTGCTCTAGAGCTTTCCTCTGAACACGGCCCGCGCCTTTCGTAATTGCGGCCCAGACCCCTGTGTCTTCTAAGACCCTCATCATGCGCGAGGGGGTCTTCGCCTCAAGTCCCTTACCGATTTCCTGCCAGATACGCTCCGCCACCAATGCATCGGCCTCGCCGGACGCAACCATCGACTGACAGAGCATTTGTGTCTGGTCTGCAATTACAAAATCAGGCCACCGCGCTGCGAACCGGGCGAGTCGTAATAGTCGAACAGGGTCTTCCTGAAACGCCGGACTCACGTGCCGAAAGGTTTTCGCGTGAAGGTCATCAATACCGCGAAATGGATCAATGAGCTGCCCGCTTTCGTCGAGTGCGATGGCGTTCATTGTTAGATCTCGGCGTGAGAGATCGTCTTCCAGAGTGACGCTCGGGTCGACATTAAACGTGAACCCCTTATAGCCCTTACTGCTCTTTCTCTCAGTTCTTGCAAGCGCATATTCTTCGTGGGTGCTGGGGTGAAGAAAGACTGGGAAGTCTTTGCCAACAGGGGTAAATCCCGCGCCCACCATGTCCTCGATTCGGGCGCCAACCACCACAAAATCACGATCGCCTGAGGGCTCTTTGAGAAGGCAGTCACGGATTGCGCCACCGACGCAATAGATCTTTACCGAGGGTGGGAGTTTTCTGCAGGCTGTATCGCGGACCGGAACCAAGGCCGCGAAATCGGGATTATGTCTTTGCACGGCGATGCGACAGCCGTTGCCGGGGCGATTCCCCACCAAGGGTTGTAGGAATCACGGCATGAATTGATGAAGGGTTTGGTATTCCGAGATCTGCAGACATTGGTGCGCTACCAATATTGGGCACACTGGCAGAGGCGAGGTTATCGCGCGATAAGAGCGGCTTGCCTGGAAGATTCTCCATGATCCAGGCCTGCATCCAGGCGACGCCATCCGGAAGCGGGATGATGGGCCTTGGACAGCCCGCATAGGCACCGGCCCAGTGAACGAGTTCATAAAGGGTGAGTACATCTGGCCCAACACACTCGTAGTTTTTTCCGATGGTTGAAGGTTTCTCAAGGCAGTTGGCGATTGCATTGGCTAGATCGGTTACATGAATGGGCTGGAAACGGGCATGCGGAGTTGCAAGCGGAACGATTGGCGCGAATCGCTGTAATCGGGCAAATAGATTCATAAACTGATCATCCGCCCCGAAGACGACAGAGGGCCGCAGGATCGTGACATCAATATTCTGATTCGCCCGTAAGGCGGCTTCACCAGCGGCCTTTGAGCGCAGGTACATCGAGGGCGCCTGGTCCGCCGCCCCGAGCGCACTAATGTGAATGAGTCGGCGAATTTTTCGTCGATTCATGCAGCGTGCGATCCGCGCCGGAAGCTTGACGTGGGCGGCGTCGAAATCGGGCCCCCAAGGCTTACCGGGTTTGCTATGTAATACCCCGACAAGATTGACGACCGCATCTGCATTCTCAAATGCGTTGTAGAGATCGGCCTCATCATGTGGGCTGGCCTGCACGATTTCAATTCTTGGCAATAGCCAGAGCTCTTTAGCCTGTTCGCGATTGCGGGTAATCACGCGCACGGATTGTCCGCGGGAAATCAGAATGGACGCAAGCGAGCGGCCGATAAAGCCTGAGCCGCCAACAAGAACGACATCTGCATGTAGTAAAGCCATAAATCACTCCGGGGTCACGAACTAGTCGGGAAGAACCTCGCCAAGCAGCTGCCTGAGCGAGGGTACAACCCCACCATTATGAACCGCATGGTAAAGAACTGCATTGGCAAGTACACGCTTTACATAGTCCCGGGTCTCTGAAAATGGAATTGATTCGGCAAAGGCTGCACCATCAATCCGTTGCGGTAAGGCAGCCCGCCAGCTAACGGCCCGAGATGGCCCCGCGTTGTAGGCGGCTGATGCGAGAAGGGCCGAGCCACCAAAGCGCTCGTGTAATTGACGCATGTAAGTCGTTCCAAGTTTTACATTGAGATTCACATCGGTGAGATGGAGGCCTGCAACATTCTTCATGCCACTATTTTTCGCAAGCATCTTCCCTGTTGCAGGCATGATCTGCATCAGACCAGAAGCACCGACTGAGGACTTGATATCGGGGATAAATCGTGATTCCTGTCGAATCAATCCAAGGACCCACCATGGGTCAATTGCATTTTCTTTTGCGGCGGGCAGTACCGTTTCTTTAAAGGGCACGGGAAAGCGCAGCGAGAAGTCGTGCTCTTGCCGGGTGCGATCAGCGGCTGCAATCATCCGATCATAGAAACCGGCTGACCGCGCATGGAGAGCTGCCTGAATCAGCTCGGTGTCTGAGCGGTCTCGCATCGCGGCTGACCATTCCATAACGGCCTCTCCGCGAAGGCCAGCCTTCACTAAGGCATAGCTTCGGGCCAGGCTTTGGTCTTTATCGAGCCGTTGCCTGTCGGCAGGCGTCAGCGTCACCGCTGCCGGCGTTGGGATCTTGATTGTCGACCCAAGACTCTCTCGGGCTAGCATCCCGTAAAAACCAAAATCATCCCGTAGGTTAACGAGAATCGCCTCGGCGGCTGTTTTATTCTGGGTCTCACGCAATCCCACTGCTTTCCAATATTGCCACGTAGGCTCGACCTGATCGCTCTCGCGCATCGCGGCAATGATCTCGAGTAATCGTGGCCATTCGTAACGTCGAATGGCCTCGCGGCCTGCAATCTGCAGCGCAAAAGAGGGCTGCTGAGCAAGGCTTGTCCAACCCTCTAGCATCATGGTCCACGATTCGTTATGACTGCGTTGCCAGAGTGCCGCACCAACAGCGAAGGCTGCGTAGTGGGCCTGATCCGGTGTTAGCGATTTACGATGATTTCTATAGCTTTGTAGCGATGAAAGGCTATTGACGCGAGCAGTCTTGAGAATCTCGCCAAGCAATGTCTCGGTTTTAACGGGATCCGGCCCGCGGCTATGGGTATCTTGCACCTTGGCCTGGGTTCGCAACACCTCGATGTAGCGGCCATGGCTGGAGTCACTGCCGACTTGCGCGGCCCAACGTGCACGCTGTCTTAGGTAGGCAAGGCTGACTTGCTCGTCTTTGGCGAGTTGGTCCACCAGTCCAATGCAGGCATCACTTGTCTCCTGCCCGATGGCCAGTGATGCAAATTGGCCTTTCTCAAACGGGTTATCAACTGGCAACATGCCGAGCTTGGCTTTTGCGCAAGCGATCTGAGGCCCACTCAGGGTATCAGGAAGCATCGCTAATGCCTTTGAGGCGTCTTCCCAGAGGTTCTTGCCAATTAGGGCGTTGACCCAGTCACGTTGGGCATTTTCTTTTAGTGGGTGTTTGGAGTGACGCCCAACAAAACCCTCCACGTGGGCCTTCATCGCTTTGGCGTCGATGCCCGGCATGCCCAGCAAGAGTTTGAGCCGCCAGTAATCGGGCCAGGCCGCGAGCAGATGGCCTTGGGTTCGGACCATGAGCCGCTCAAGCTCCGGGAGTCGGCCTTTCTGAAAAGCCTCTTTGGCGGACACGATGAGGGCGTTTGTATCCTTCTGGCTCTCGTTTTTTTTATTGTCTTTGTGCTCGGCTTGTTTTTTTTGTTCGCCGGTTGGTTTGTTATTTTTCGTGCTGGCATGAAGCGCCGATGCACTAGCGAGCAGCAAGAGCGCTAGGCATAGCCCGGCAAGGCCGCCATGCAGAGAGCTCAAACGGGCAAGGAGCCTTTGAATTTCAGGCGATCGAATCAATAAAGGGGTTCCCCTAGCAGGAATGGGCTGTTGAATTAGGCGCACAAGGGGTAAATTTACTCTGAAATGTCGCAAATCTTATCGATCCCAAAAGATCCCCTTCGCAAGCAATTGCTGAGTCGTCGGGAAAAAATGTCTGGCCCGGCCCGTCTTGCCGCCGAGAAGAAAATCTCAGACACCTTATCAGCCCATGCAGTTCTACAGGGCTGGACGCATGTCGCGGTTTTTTTACCTTGGCGCGGAGAGCCCGATTTGATGGCAACCTGGCGCGCCTGGCACGCCCGTGGTATTCGGCTTGCCCTGCCTGTAGTGGTCTCGCGCGACCAGCCCCTCGTGATGCAGGCCTGGCAGCCGGGTGCGCCGCTGATTCGAGATGCAATGGGACTATCGGTACCAGCGACAGCGGATGCGCTGGCCTGCGATACCTGGGTGATTCCTTGCGTGGGTATTGATTCAGCTGGCGGGCGACTCGGCGCAGGCAAGGGATTTTATGACCGAACCATTGCAGCAACTCCAACACCCTGGCCCCGATTGGTGGGCGTATGTTTTTCGCAAGGCTTACATCGCACACAGTTTGCAGAGCCCCATGACCTGCATCTGAATGCCTGCGTCACCGAGCAGGGCTGGCAGACGTTTTAACCCCGATGGGTGCGTGAAGCCCCAGATCGTTAACGATCGCAAGCGTCGGTTCAGCCCGATTCATGGTGTAGAAGTGCAGCCCAGGAACGCCCCCAGCAATCAGCTGATCGCAGAGGTCAGTGACCACCTCTTGTCCAAAGGCTTGGATCGAGGCAATGTCATCGCCGTAGCTCGCGAGTCGTTGGCGAATCCAGCGGGGAATTTCTGTTCCGCAGGCGTCAGAAAACCGGGCGAGCTGTGAGAAATTGGTTATCGGCATGATGCCTGCAATGATGGGGGCCTTCACCCCGAGTGCAAAAGCGTCATCGACAAATCTAAAGTAGGCATCTGAATTGAAAAAATATTGGGTAATGGCGCTGTTGGCTCCTGCCGACATTTTTTCTGAAAAGAATCGAAGGTCATCTTCTGCGGTCTTGGCCTGGGGGTGAATCTCAGGATAGGCAGCCACCTCAATGCTAAACGCCTGACCATAGCGCTTGCGAATAAAGCGCACCAGATCGACGGCATGCTGGAACTCCCCTCCTTGACCGTAGCCCGAGGGCAGATCGCCCCGAAGGGCGACCAGCTGCTGAATGCCGAGGGATTGATAGAGTCCCAGAAGTTCTTCAATCTGGGCAGTGGTCGCCCCAACGCAGGAAATATGAGGGGCCACCTGAGAAAACACCGGCATCAGCTGGCGTACCGTACCGAGCGACCCTTCGCGTGTTGAGCCGCCAGCACCGTAGGTCACTGAAACATACTCGGGGCCAATTTCCCGAAGTCGGTTTGCAGTGACCAACAACTTCTCGCTTGCCTCGGGAGTCTTCGGAGGGAAGAACTCAAGGCTAAGACTGATGCGTGAACTCATCGCGGGCAGAGCGCCGTCGGTTTAGTAGCGATAGGCATCGGGCTTATAGGGGCCTTCTACCGGCACACCGATATAGCGGGCCTGATCATCACTTAACTCAGTAAGCTGTGCGCCGAGTTTCGTGAGCTGAAGCCGGGCCACTTTTTCATCGAGATGCTTGGGAAGGACATAGACCTTGCCACTCTCATAGAAATCCTTATGTGAGAAGAGCTCGATCTGCGCAATCACTTGGTTTGCAAATGACGAGCTCATGACATAACTCGGGTGGCCCGTACCGCAGCCGAGATTAACCAGGCGGCCCTTGGCGAGCAGGATGATCCGCTTGCCGTCAGGGAAAATCACATGATCAACCTGGGGCTTAATCTCTTCCCACTTACATGTCGAGAGCGACGCGACATCAATCTCGTTATCAAAGTGACCGATATTGCAGACAATTGACTGGTCCTTCATTGCCGCCATATGGTTGAAGTCGATGACATTTTTGTTTCCTGTGGCGGTTACAAAAATATCAGCCTTATCTGCCGCGTAATCCATGGTGACTACGCGGTACCCTTCCATGGCGGCCTGAAGCGCGCAGATCGGATCGACCTCGGTAATCCAGACCTGTGCTGAGAGTGCACGAAGTGCCTGTGCAGAGCCCTTGCCAACATCGCCGTAACCGGCCACAACGGCGACCTTACCGGCAATCATGACATCGGTGGCCCGCTTGATTGCGTCGACTAGAGATTCACGGCAGCCATAGAGGTTATCGAACTTGCTCTTGGTCACTGAGTCGTTGACGTTGATTGCACGAAAGGCGAGGCTTCCCTTGGCAGACATTTCTTTGAGACGATGAACACCGGTGGTAGTTTCCTCGGTGACGCCAATCACGGCTTTGAGATTACGCTCATAAAAGCCAGGATCTTTCTGGAGTTGCCGCTTGATCGAGTTAAAAAGACAGATCTCTTCTTCGCTTTTGGGATTTGAGAGGACTGAGGGATCTTTTGCTGCATCGGTTCCGAGATGCAGCAGTAAGGTGGCATCGCCACCGTCATCAAGAATCATGTTTGAGGGCTTTGCATCGGGCCACTCAAAAATTCGGTGGGTGTAGTCCCAGTACTCTTCGAGTGTCTCGCCCTTGTAGGCATAGACGGCAATTCCGGATGCCGCAATCGCTGCTGCAGCATGATCCTGGGTTGAATAAATATTGCATGAGGCCCATCGCACTTCTGCGCCGAGATCAACTAAGGTCTCGATCAGGACCGCGGTCTGAATTGTCATATGCAAAGAGCCCGTGATCCGTGCACCCGACAATGGTTTTCTTGATGCGTACTCTTGCCGGATTGCCATCAGGCCCGGCATTTCGGTCTCAGCGATACGAATTTCTTTGCGGCCCCAATCGGCCAAAGAGAGATCGGCCACCTTGTAATCGGGTTGACCATTTGCAGTTACAGGTTTTAAAACAGCGCTCATCTCGCGCTCCTTTCGTGGGGAAGGGTTCGCGAGCGCCGTTGCAACAGTGAGCCACTCAAGCCTGGGAAGAGGTTCTTCTCGCAGCGCCCCTTAAGTGGACCGAAAAGTTTAATTCAATCGAGGGATTTTTAAAAGAGCCGGGGCTCGCACCCCGGCCAGTTCTACAGACCTGCAGCCGCCCGTAACGCGGCAGCGCGATCGGTTTTCTCCCAAGTGAATTCTGGCAGTTCTCGGCCGAAGTGACCATAGGCGGCCGTCTTTTCGTAGATTGGACGCAACAGATCCAACATCTGAATAATGCCCTTGGGACGAAGATCAAAGACATCTTGAACCGCTTTTGCGATCTTTTCATCGGACACCACGCCGGTACCCTCTGTGGTGACCATTACCGAGGTAGGTCGCGCGACACCAATGGCATAACTGACCTGAATGAGCGCCTTCTTGGCAAGCCCTGCCGCCACAATATTCTTTGCGACGTAACGGCCTGCATAGGCAGCAGAGCGGTCGACCTTGGAGGGGTCTTTCCCTGAGAATGCACCGCCTCCGTGAAGGGCGGATCCACCATAGGTGTCCACAATAATCTTGCGGCCGGTCAGGCCACAGTCACCCTGCGGCCCGCCGATCACAAACCGACCGGTTGGATTCACAAGGTAATTGATCTCGCCTTTAACAAGAGCCTTTGGCAGCACCGGCTTGATGATTTCTTCAATCACCGCTTCCCGTAAGGTCTCAAGCGAGATGTCGGGCGAATGCTGTGTTGATAAGACAACGGTGTCGATGCGATCGGGTTTTCCGTCGACATAGCGCAGCGTGATCTGGCTTTTTGCATCAGGCCGTAGCCAGGGCAGACGTCCGTCTCTGCGCAGCATAGACTGGCGCTCGACAAGCCGATGTGAATAATAAATCGGCGCTGGCATCAAGACCTCAGTCTCATCGCAGGCATAACCGAACATCAGACCCTGATCGCCCGCCCCCTGCTCTAGGTCGTTATCGAAGGCTTTATTGACACCCTGCGCGATATCGGGGCTCTGTTTATCGTAAGCGACCAGGACAGCGCAGCCTTTGTAGTCGATACCGAATTCGGTGTTGTCATAGCCGATACGTTTTAGGGTGTTACGGGCGACCTGGATGTAATCCACATTTGCATTGGTCGTTATTTCACCGGCGAGAACAACTAGGCCGGTATTGCAAAGGGTCTCAGCGCCCACGCGGGAGCGCGGATCCTGTGTGATGAGCGCATCAAGAATGGCATCGGATATCTGATCCGACACCTTATCGGGATGACCTTCAGAAACAGATTCGGACGTAAATAGAAATTCTTTGGACACGGCAAGCCTCCTGAAAGCGAATAAGCGACACGATAAGCATCGTCGGACTCTTCACGGACTGCGGGGGCTAGAGCGGCTGGCACCTTTTGAGCAGGACATCTGCGCAAGGCAAACGCTTTAGCGGAATTTGTCGGACACCACGTAAACTTCTGTTGTGTCATCGCCCCGCAAGTTGTGAATTAAATCGGCGATTGGAATAACTATAAATCAGATGATCGTGTTCTTCAAACTCTTTGCGCGCCTGCCCCTCTGGCTGGTGCGTGGCCTCGGGCTAAGCCTTGGCTGGCTGATCTGGCTAGCCTCGGGGCGCTATCGGCGTCTCATGAAGGAGAACTGGCGGATTGCGATCGACAGCGGGCGCTTGGGAATCCCTAAGCAAAAGGTTGGCCCGCTCTACCGGGCGGCGATTGGCCATGCAGGTCTCATCGCGACAGAGCTGCCCAAAATCTGGTGTGATTCGCGCGCGGTTGATCAGATGACAACCTCAGGCCTTGAGCTTCTCAAGGATCTGGCCAAGGCAGGCAAGGGAGTTGTTTTGCTCACCCCCCATCTTGGCGCCTTCGAGCTCTCCGCCCGCGCAATTGCAAGGCATGTGCCGATCACGGTCCTCTATCGGCCAGCCCGTCAGCCTCAGTTTCGTAGGCTTATGGAGAGGCTAAGGCCCACAAAGAATCTAATGACTGCGCCCGCAAATGCCTCTGGCGTGCGTCAGTTGTTGCGGACCTTACGCACCGGCGGTGTGATCGGCATGCTCCCCGATCAGGTGCCCAGTGGCGGTGAGGGGGTCTGGGCGGATTTTTTTAATCGGCCGGCCTACACCATGACTCTGCCGATCCGGCTCGCTCAGGCGACGGATGCGCCGATTGTCTGGGTGCTTGCGATTCGAACCCAAGCCGGCTGGCATTTGGAATTTGTCCAGTGGAGGGCTGATCAAGAATTTGTTCATACACCTCTGGAAGAGGTGGTCTCGGCAATGAATCGCGGGCTTGAGCTACAGATTGCTCGAGCCCCTGAGCAATATCTCTGGGCCTATAACCGCTATAAGGTTCCCAAGGGCCAGGCCCTGCCGGAGGTCACGCATGACTGAGGCCATCACCTGGCTTGGTCTTTGGCTATGCCGGCTGTTGGCTTTCGGCCCGAGGTGGTTGTTGCGGGCTATCGCTGCATTAGTGGGGGGGTTGGCATTCCGGTTTGCAGCCCGCAGGCGGGCAATTGCCATGACCAACCTCGCGCTCTGCTTCCCCGATTGGCCGCAAGAGGAGCGCATCCGGATTGCAAGGCAGCACTTTTATTTCTATGCACGCGCTTTTCTTGAGCGATTTGAGATCTGGTTTGGTTCGCCAAAACGCCTGCGTCAGCGGGTCTTGATTGAGGGTATGGAAAACTTTCTTGCCCACCAAGATAAACCCATCATCATCCTTGCGCCCCACTTTCTTGGTCTCGACGCGGGGGGCGTTCGTTTTCAGCTCGAACGTCAGTTCGCGTCAATGTACTCCCATCAGTCTAATGCGGTGCTTGATACATGGACCACCCAGGGAAGAACACGATTCAACAGCCCTGTAATCCTCTCTCGCAACCAGAGCATTACGAAAATTGTTGGGCACTTGCGGCGGGGTCTGCCAATTTATTTTCTGCCGGATATGGATTTCGGGGTACGTGATGCGGTGTTCGCCCCTTTCTTTGGCCAGCCTGCCGCCACCGTAACGAGTGTCGTTCGTCTGTCTCGGCTCCTTGGGGCAGCGGTGGTTCCGCTCGTGACTCGGATTACGGATCAGGGTTATGTTGCCCGTTTTTATCCGGGCTGGCAGCATCCTAATGATGATGCGAAGGAGACCCTGATCGAGGGGGTCACGAAGATGAATACGTTTATTGAGCAGCGGATTCTCGAGTCACCGGGTCAATACCTCTGGACCCATCGACGATTTAAATCCCGTCCACCTGGAATGCCTGCGGTCTATGGATAATCCACAGCTATGAAGATTCATTTCACCAAAATGCAGGGTACGGGCAACGATTTTATTGTGATCAATACGATTACCCAGCCAGCCGTGCTTGAAGCAATTGCATCGGGCAGCCTGTCGGCAGCAGACTGGCGTCGCCTAGCGGATCGTCGATTTGGCATTGGCGCCGATCAGATTCTCTTGGTTCAATCGGCAGGGCATAAAAGCGAAGCAGATTTTGTGTACCGCATCTTCAATGCCGATGGCCAAGAGGTTGAGCAATGCGGAAATGGTGCCCGTTGCTTTGCCCGTTTTGTCCGGGATGCTGGCCTATCTGCCGCCCGCATGATCCGGGTCAGTACCAAGGCGGGCATTATTACCCCCACGATTCATGACGATGGCCTGGTTACCGTCGATATGGGCCCTCCTCGATTTTCGTTAAGCGAGAGTGGATTTGATTCTGCAACCCTGCCCCATCAACGAGAGGGCAGCGCTGACCTCTGGCAGCTCACCGCTCCGGGCGGGGCAGCCTTTTGGGTGACCGTCGTGTCGATGGGCAACCCCCACGCGGTTCAATGGGTGGCTGATGTTGATCAGTACCCCGTGGCCGAGGTCGGCGCCTGGTGCGAGTCTCACCCAAGGTTTGCCCAACGGGTGAATGCTGGGTTTGCGCAGTGGCAGTCCGACTGCGGGATCAGACTCAGGGTCTACGAGCGCGGATCGGGGGAGACTCTCGCCTGCGGGACAGGCGCCTGCGCGGCAGTGGCTGCAGGTATTCGGCAGGGACGGCTCGTGGCCGGCAGGCCCATTGAGGTGCAGACCCGTGGTGGCACACTCTCGATTCAATGGTCGGGAGAACTCTCCGACTCCGTCATGATGACGGGGTCTGCAGAACCGGTATACGAAGGAGTAATTGTATTGTGAGCCAAAAAGAACCCACGATTGATCTCGGATCAACCCCCACGGCCAAACAGGTCGCGGAGTACTTAAAGGCACACCCGGATTTTTTTGATAAAAGCCCAGGCTTGCTGTCGGAGATCAACGTACCGCATCCGCAATCCGGCCAGGCGATCTCTCTGGTTGAGCGTCAGGCCTCAGTGCTGCGGGAGCGAATTAAATCAATGGAGCTAAAGCTGGCCGAGCTCCTGCGTAACGGACAAGAAAATGATGCAATCTCTGCATCCATTCAGCATTGGGTCCGTGGATTGTTTTTACACACGGATCAGAGATCACTGCCTATATTTCTCGCGGACTCACTGGCCAAAATCTTTTCTGTTCCAATGGTCGCAATCTCGGTCTGGTGCGCGAAGGACTCTTATCGCAACGAGGCCTGGTCGGGCTCGGCGACAGCCGACTATGTGGAGCAGATCGATGGCCTGCGCCTGCCGGTCTGCGGAGCAGCCAACATCTCCTCAGCCGTTCGCCTTCTGGCTGAGTCAGGCCGAGATGCGCAATCAATTGCAGTATTACCCCTTCGGGTAGGCGCTGCACCCGATGCCTTCGGTGTTCTTGTCTTGGGCTCGTCTGATGCCCGGCGATTTGCGCCCGATCTCGGCGTTGCATTCCTTGAGCGAATCTGCGAGATCGCGAGTGCGGCCTTATCGCCGATTGTCCAGCCATCGGATCGTGCTGCTCATGAATAGCGATCTCGGCAATCAAGATGCCATCGCAAGATTCATCACTTAACGGCCTGATTCAAGCGTTTCTCGAGTCAATCGCCTATGAGCGACGCTATTCGCCTGTCACGGTTACGCACTACAGACGGGATTTAAGAAAATTAAGCCTCGCCTTTGCGCAGCATGCTATCGATGAGATTCGCTCCGCTGATGTTCGTCAACAAATGGCGCAGTGGCGATCGAAGGGGCTGTCGGCAAAAAGCATTGCTCGCACGCTCTCGGCCTGGAGGTCGTTTTTTGACTGGACCGCACAGCGGGTTGCCCTATCGTCAAATCCTGCCAAAAGCATTCGTGCGCCGAAATCAGGCAAGCGGTTACCAAAGGCGCTCTCGACCGACTGGGCAGTGGAGTTTGTGTCATCTCAGCTCGAGGGGGACTCCTTTCTTATCGCCCGAGATCGGGCCATGCTGGAGTTGATGTATTCCTGCGGTCTGCGGCTCTCTGAGCTGGTGGGCCTTAATCGTTGCGCACCAATTGGGCAGACGGCCACACAGGGATGGATCGATCGCGATGCCCAGGAGGTCTTTGTGGTGGGTAAGGGCGGCAAATCCCGGCGCATCCCCGTGGGCCGGCCCGCCTTGGAAGCGGTCGATCAATGGCTGAGTGCCCGAGGGGATCATGCCGCAGAGGCCCTATTTGTGAACCGAAATGGAACCCGTCTCTCGGGCCGTACTGTTCAGCGTCGATTCGCCCAGCATGCCCTAAAGACAGGAATGCCGACCCACGTCCATCCCCATATGCTGAGGCACTCATTTGCAAGCCATGTGCTGCAATCGAGTGGCGACCTGCGCGCAGTGCAGGAGATGTTGGGGCATGCCCAGATCGCGACAACACAGGTTTATACCCACCTCGACTTTCAGCGGCTCGCACAGGTTTATGATGCAGCCCACCCGAGAGCAAAACGTAAGCCCTCGACCGATTCATCCGATCTGCCTGATTGATTTCTGGAGTACCCATGTCAGCACCCGTTGCAACAAAAACAGTCGCCCCGCTTATTCCCGTGACGATCTTGACCGGTTTTCTAGGGGCGGGGAAAACGACCCTTTTGAAGCGAATTCTGAACGAGCCACATGGCGAGAAAATCGCCGTGATTGAGAATGAATTCGGTGAAGAGAGTATCGATAACGAACTCTTGTTTGAGGACACCAAAGAGCGCATTGTCGAGATGAATAACGGCTGCATCTGTTGCACCGTGCGCGGCGATCTCATTGAGATGCTCAATCGTCTGCGTGAGAAGAGGGCATCAGGGGCGATTCAGTTTGATCGTGTCATTATTGAAACGACAGGACTCGCCGAACCTGGTCCGGTTGCGCAGACATTTTTTGTCGATGATGAGGTCGCAGAGCATTTCCTCCTCGATGCGGTGGTGACGGTTGTGGATGCGCTGCATGGCCCCGAGCAACTCAGCCAACACGCCGAGGCCCAGTCTCAGGTTGGGTTCGCCGATCGACTCCTGATTTCAAAAAGCGATCTTGTTGAGGCTGAGGCACTCGACGCCCTGCGTCAGCGTCTGGCCCGGATGAATCTGCGTGCCAGCATCGAAGCTGTGAATTTTGGACAGACCCCAATTAAAAACATCCTCGATATTCGAGGATTCAATCTCAACGCTGCGCTGGAAATCGATCCCTCTTTTTTGGATACAGACGCCGGCCACAGCCACATTGACGATGTGCATTCCTTTGTCTTTAAATCGACGCGCCCCTTCGATTCGGACCGTTTTGAGGGCTTCATGAGTGCGGTGTCCCAGGCCTACGGCCCGCAGCTTCTGCGCTACAAAGGTGTTCTTCATATTAAGGGCAGTGACAGCCAGATGGTATTTCAAGGCGTCCACATGCTGATGGGGGGCTCAGCGGGTAGGCCCTGGGGGGCTGGCGAGCAGCGTGAATCAAAGCTTGTCTTTATTGGCAGAAAGCTTCCGCGCGATACAATTGTTAAGGGATTAGAGCAATGTCTAATATGAATTTTTTAAAGTACCTGATTCAAGAAAGTAAGACCGCATGAAGACTGCAGCAGTTAAATCAATCGCAACTGAAAAAGAATTACTTGCACAGCCCGCCGACCATTACATGAGCTCGGCCCAGCTTGATTTTTTTAAAAGAAAACTGGTCGCGCTCGAGGCTGAGTTACGGGCCAATGCTGAAGAAACCACCGAGCATCTGCGGGAGACTGTCTTGGTTCCCGACCCGGCCGACCGGGCGACGATCGAAGAGGAGCACGCACTGGAATTGCGCACTCGGGATCGCGAGCGCAAGCTGATCAGAAAAGTGCAGCAGGCCCTTGCGCGGATCGACTCAGGAGAATACGGCTACTGCGAAGAGACAGGCGACCCGATCGGCCTGCAGCGCTTACTTGCCAGGCCTACTGCAACACTCACCATTGAAGCCCAGCAGCGTCGGGAACTCCGCCAGCGTCAGTTCGGCGATTAATCGTAATCTATGAGCCGGGGAGAGCTTCTTCGGCGAATTCCGACAGCGAGGCAGCACTCATCAGGGCCAAGGCGCAGAGGCAGTAGACCACCTCGCAGGCCATCCATCTGACGGCAATCGGTGCGGCCCAGTGATCGGGTCGCAGTAGTCTTGCAAAGACCAGTGCAATGCCGGCAGCGACCCAGAGGCCCCATACGGGCTCTGGCCAGAGCCCAAAAAAGCAAAGTGGTAGGGCTCCGATCAGCAGGCTGATCCAGCGCGCCGAGGGCTCTGCTCGGCCGAGTCCGATGACTGGGTCTTGACGCGCAGCGAGCGTGGCAACTCTGGCCCAGGCCGCGCCGCAGATCAAGACAACAGGAATCCAGGCTGGATCAATTTCGGCGAGGATTTCTAACTTTAAGAGGGCAAGCAGCCCGATCGCAATGGCCGACTTTGAGCCCAGTGGCTGAGACCATCCGGGGTGGGTTGGCTTGGGTATCGCAAACCAGATGCCGACGAGCAGACCCAATACCAAAGCGGGTCGAGTTGCGAGCAGCACGGAAGTCAGTAAGAAGACTAAGGCGGCAGCAAGCCCGCCGAACAAGCCCATTATTGCGCTTGCTGGCAGGGCCAGGCGGGCGGGCGTCTCGGCGGCGGCCCCGAGAGAGTGTTGGGCGCAGGCGCGGTTATGCCAGGGGGCTTGTTGAGCGATTGCTAAGAGGAATTTTTTCACGAGTTATGGGAAGCAATAGAAACGCAATCGGAACGTAATGGGAACGACAACTGGCCCGCAGGTGCTTACAATCCGGCGAAGTGTAGACGATTATTAATCTCTTAGGCTTAGGTAACGCAGAACTATGAACGATCCCACAAGCTCATCGCAACGGTCGCCGGATGGCGCAGTAAAGGCTGCAGTATTGGCCGAGGCGCTGCCCTACATCCGCCGCTTTCATGGCAAGACCGTCGTGATTAAATATGGCGGCAATGCCATGACGCAAGAGAACCTAAAGCAATCATTTGCGAGAGACATTATTTTGTTGCGTTTGGTGGGCATTCTTCCTGTGGTCGTGCATGGCGGAGGGCCCCAGATTGAATCCTTGCTCTCTAAGATCGGCAAGAAAGGCGAGTTTATTCAAGGCATGCGGGTCACGGATACCGAAACCATGGACATTGTCGAGATGGTTTTAGCGGGCCAAGTCAACAAGGAAATCGTTGAGCTGATCAATCACGCCGGAGGTAAAGCGGTTGGCCTGACGGGCCAAGATGGCGGACTCATCAGGGCGCGCAAGATGATGATGAAGGCACCCGGGACCTCTGATGAGTTGTTTGACCTTGGGCACGTTGGCGAGATCGATTCAGTGGATCCCGCCATCATTCATTCACTGTTGGCCAGCGGATTTGTGCCCGTGATCGCCCCGATTGGCTCCGGTCAGGAGGGTGAGACCTACAACATCAATGCGGACCTTGTGGCGGGAAAGATTGCAGAAATACTGAAGGCTGAAAAACTGATTCTGATGACAAACACGCCAGGCGTTTTGGATAAAGACGGCAAGCTCATTACGGGGTTAACAGCAAGAGAAATTGATGGGCTTTTTGAAGATGGAACGATCTCTGGGGGCATGTTGCCGAAAATCTCATCTGCCCTTGAGGCTGCAAAAAGTGGCGTTCAGTCCGTTCACGTGGTTGATGGTCGGGTGCCGCATTGCCTGCTGCTCGAGATTCTGACCAATGAAGGTGTTGGCACGATGATCCGGTCGCACTAGACAACAAGCCGTTTGCGTCTTCAACCTTCTCAAAAGGCCCGTGAGCCCAGGCAAGGTGGGCGACGGCCGCTCTGGCTCCTTGACCTCGACAACACCCTCTATGACGCCTCGTGGCGCGTAATGGGCGAGATCAACCAGCGCATGACGCGTTATGTTGCGGATCATCTTCGGCTGCCCGACGATCAGGCGAGCGCAGTAAGACAACACTATTGGCAGCGATATGGCGCAACACTCTTGGGTCTTGTCCGTCATCACGGGGTTGACCCAGGGGATTTTCTAAGCAAGACCCACCCTGGCCCAGAGCTCCCAGAGTTCGTGCGACGGGTTCAGGGCGAGCGGCGGCGTTTAGAGCAGCTTCGGGGTGAGCGGTGGTTGTTGACCAACGCCCCCCAACACTATGCCTGCCACGTGCTCGAGCTGATTGGCCTAAAGCACATGTTCGCCCGCATCATCACGATTGAGACAATGCGACTCTGCGGCAGGCTATGCCCAAAGCCCTCAGAGTTGATCATGCGCCATGTCATCAAGTGTTCGGGTCGCGCCCCCAGCCAGATCATCTTCGTTGACGATCACTCTGAGAATCTGCGTACGGCCCATCGGATTGGGATTCAGACCGCACGGATCTGGGCCTCTCCAACTGCCAGTGCCCGAGCACGGCATTCGGGTCGCCCCCTATCTATCCGGCGTCCAAGTTATGTGCAGCTTCAAGTAAACTCTCTTGCATTGCTTGTGCGCCACCAGCACCGGTTAAGCAGAAAATAAAATTCACGAGATAAATCTAACCATGGATGCCTACGCAACGACTCCTGAGCAGAGCCCTGGTACCGGACGCAAACGGCCAAAGCCTGGTGAGCGTCGCCTACAGATTCTCCAAACGATTGCCGCAATGCTTCAAGACAGCGTTGCAGAGAAAGTCACAACGGCCGCCCTCGCCGGCCGATTATCCCTGTCTGAGGCGGCCCTCTATCGACATTTTGCGAGCAAGGCCCAGATGTTTGAAGGCCTACTCGATTTCATTGAAGAGACAATTTTCTCTCTGATTAACCAGATCGAGGCGCGACAGAACTCAGCGCATGCGAAGGGTCGAGAGATTATTTTGATGCTTCTAAATTTTGCAGAGAAGAATCCCGGCATGACACGCGTCTTAATTGGTGATGCCATTGTTAATGAAGAACCCCGGCTGCAGCAGCGCGTGAATCAGCTAATCGATCGTGTGGAGGCCTCGCTGCGACAATGTGCCCGGCTGCAATCTGCGGAAACCATCTCAGCGGCCAGCACCGCAGAGGCGGGTCTTCAGTCGGGGCTTGCCATTGCCTTTGTTCAAGGCCGTTGGCTTCAGTTTGCGAAGAGTGGTTTTCGTAAGCGTCCATCCGAGGCGGCCGAGCCGCTCGTGAAACTCCTCTTCCCCGATCCCGCCCGAATCAGCTAGCCTTACGATTTCGTCTGACGTGAGCCGCTTGGCACGTGAGCAAGACCAGTGCCACAAACTGGACAGTCTGGGTTTCTCGATACGGCAAGCTGTTGCCAGATGCCGGTTTTCATATCCAGAAGCGATAAATTCTGGGCCACCGGTGTGGCCCCAGTCGTTGCTAACGAGCGGTTGATTGAGATAAGAATCTTCAGTGCTTCAGCCGCCTGCAGGCAGCCCATTGATCCCACCAAGGGGCTCAGAACACCAAAGGCGCCGCAGGCATGGGCCTCGGGCTCGGCCTGCGGGTCGAATACACAGGCGTAGCACGCACTGTCAGGGCGCCTTGGATCGATCGTCATTAACTGGCCCGACCATTCAATTGCTGCAGCACTCACGAGCGGCACAGCGTGTCTGACACAGGCTGCATTAATCAGCTGGCGAATCGCCCACTGATCCGTGCAGTCCAATACAACATCGGCATGGGCAACCGCACGATTAAGCATTACCTCATCGGCAAATGCCTGTGTCGTGATGACCCTCGTATTGGGATTAAGTCTTACAAGCGCACGGGCTCCGGCCAGTACCTTGGCCTCTCCAATATCAGCTGGGCCAAATAGGGTCTGTCGCGCAAGGTTAGTGGCGTCAACCGTATCGCCATCAATCCACTCAATGGTGCCAACCCCGCTCGCGGTGAGATAGGTTGCCGCAGGGCAGCCAAGGCCGCCCGCACCGACAATCAACACCCGAGCATTTTGAACGGCCTCCACACCAGCATCGTCAAAGCCTTCAAGTAAGGCATGACGGCTATGCCGCAGAAGTTCATGATCGCTCACGGCGTGCCCAGTGATCGGTAATTTACCGCGCAAGAGTTAGCTGTTGTCGGGCCTTGCGGTTGTCGCGACCGGCTTACCTTTTAGGTGATTCATAGCCTGTTGTAACTGGTAATCATCGGCGCTTCCAAACTCGATGGGCTTTGTATCTTTCTGATCAGCCGTCGTTGTCGATCTGGCTGGCGATTTGGGATCCGCTTTTTTCTTATCAGCATCTTTGGATTTCGCACCACCCGGTTCTTGTCCTGCAAGGTGACGATTTAAATCGGCCTCTCGCACACGGAGTCGATCAACGATAGAGCCATCGGCCGTCTCCTCGACCCAGAGGTCGGGCGTGATGCCTTTTGCCTGAATTGATTGGCCTTTCGGGGTGTAGTAACGGGCGGTGGTGAGCTTGATTGCGGTGTTACTTGTCAGAGGCAATATGGTTTGAACCGAGCCCTTACCAAAGGTCTGCGTGCCAAGAATTTTGGCGCGCTGATGATCCTGCAATGCACCCGCAACAATCTCAGAGGCCGATGCAGAGCCGCTATTGACAAGCACTACCATCGGCACCTTCTTTGATTGCGCAGAAATTTTTGCAAGAGGATCATCACGGCCGCGGTGATAGTCGCCCACCGAAGCAAAGTATTTACGCTTGGCATCTTCTTGTCGGCCATCCGTTGCGACAACAAGTGTTTTTTCTGGAAGAAATGCGGCAGACACGCCGATTGCGCCAGTGAGTAGCCCACCCGGATCATTGCGCAGGTCGAGCACCAAGGCCTTCATTGGCCCCTGATCGGCCAGCTGGTTGAAATGTTTAACCAGGTTCTCAACTGTGTGTTCTTGAAACTGGGTGATCCGAATGTAGCCGTAGCCCGGCTCTAGCATTTTGGAGCGTACGCTTTGAATCTGAATAACGTCGCGCACGATTTTGAAAATCAGTGGCTTATTTTCGCCCTTGCGGCTGACGGTTAAGGTGACCGTTGTTTTTGGTTTGCCGCGCATGAGTTTTACGGCATCGTTTAAGGGAAGGCCCTTGGTCGCCTTTTCGTCGATTTTTATAATGAGATCGCCCGCCTTGACGCCTGCTTTTTCGGCAGGCGTTCCCTCAATCGGGGCAACCACACGCACGAATCCATCTTCTGTGCCCACCTCGAGACCAAGCCCGCCGAATTCGCCTTGTGTGCCGACCTGTAATTCCTTGAATGCATCGGCATCAAGATAGGCGGAGTGCGGATCCAGTCCGGTAAGCATGCCGCTGATGGCCTCAGTGATGAGTTTTTTATCTTCAACGGTTTCAACGTAGTTAGATTTAATGGCCCCGTAGACATCGGCGAACTGACGCAATTCATCAATCGGCAATGAGAGTTTGGTCTCGCGCTGCGCGACGGCGTTAAAGCCCATGCTAACCAGTACACCGCTGACCAGGCCAACGGCTACCCAACCTACGACTTGAAATCTCTTCGACATAGCGACTCTCGAGCTCCTCGGAGCAAAAACGATCTAGATGACGTTAGGCTAACCCAAGGTTGGAACGTTTAGGCTGAATTTGATGGCTGAATTTCACAGCTTACGCCGGCTGGGCTTTGCCCTGATTGGCCACTGCCGAAAGCGCGGCTGCAATGACCGCAGGGTCTGCAAGGTATTCGCGATCGACAAACCTCAGGTTTTCATCGAGACGGATGACCAGGGGCTGGGCGGTTGGAATGTTGAGATCCAAAATCGCGTGCTCTGATAACCCTTCAAGAACCTTAATCAGCGCCCGAAGCGAGTTCCCGTGGGCGGTAATCAGAATTCGTTCGCCCTGGCGTACTCGGGGCGCAATGCTGCCCTCCCAGAGGGGAAGCACCCGCTCAATCGTGTCTTTGAGGCATTCGGTGGCGGGCAGTAGCGATGGGTCGATTCCGGCATAGCGAGGATCTTTCGCAGGCCAATGGGCGTGGTCGGGTGTGAGTTCGCCGGGCCGAATGTCGTAGGCTCTGCGCCATTGCAGGACCTGCTCCTCTCCATAGTGTGCGGCGGTCTCGGCCTTATTAAGCCCCGTCAGGGCGCCGTAGTGGCGCTCGTTAAGCCGCCATTCCTTATCGACGGGCAGCCACATCTGATCCAGGCGGTCAAGGGTGATCCATAGGGTCCGAATAGCCCGTTTGAGCACAGAGGTATAGGCCCTATCGAAACGGTAGCCCTTGGCTCTTAGCAGGTCACCCGCAGCCTGTGCCTCTGCGCGGCCCTGAGGGGTCAGGTCCACGTCAACCCAGCCGGTGAAGCGATTCTCAAGGTTCCACTGGCTCTGCCCGTGGCGTAATAAAACGAGGGAAAAGGTTTTGCGCATACTCGCCATTCTATAATTTCGGGATTCCGAATCCATTGAACTGAAAAGCAGAGGCCTGAGTGCAATTTTTCATCGATAACATTATTTTGCTTGCGGCGGCCTTTCTGAGTGGCGGCCTCTTGCTCTGGCCGGTCGTCACCCGGGGCTCAAGCGCGATCAACATCAATACCTTGGGGGCAACCCAGCTTCTCAATAATCAAGATGCCTTGCTCATCGATCTTCGCGAGGCGAAAGAAACCGCCCGAGGCATGGCGCCTCAGGCCATGCATGTCCCTTCGGACGCGCTTGCCGCCCAGATGGAAGAGATAAAGAAACGAATTAATCAAGGCAAGGAACAGGCACCCGTTATTCTCATGTGTCAGAGCGGCTGGCGAGGCATGAAGGCTGGTCGTTTATTGAAAAAGGCTGGTGTTGCGGCTGTGTTTAATCTTGAGGGAGGCTTTGACGCCTGGCAGCAGGCCGGACTCCCCGTGACCAAGCGCAGCTGAAAGGGATCCTATGGCGAAGGTAGTGATGTACAGCACGGCCGTCTGCCCTTACTGCCAGAGGGCGGAGATGTTACTTAAGCAACGCGGAGTCACTGAGATCGAGAAAATCCGTATTGACCTCGACTCCGCCCAGCGTGATGCCATGATGCAAAAGACGGGTCGCCGAACAGTTCCGCAGATTTATATTGGCGAGCGCCATGTTGGCGGGTTCGATGATCTTGCTGCGCTTGACCGGCAAGGGGCACTCGCCCCCCTGCTGGCTGGATGATTAGCCCTCGCTTTTCCCACTTACGTTTATCCAACTGAGAGAGTGTTATGACTGAATCAGTAGGCGCAGCCAACGCTGACGCAATCGCTCCCCAATTTAACCTGCAGCGGGTCTACCTGAAGGACCTCTCGCTTGAGATTCCAGACGCGCCAGCGGTGTTTCTTGATCAGGCAGAGCCGAAGCTTGAGTTCCAGATCGACACGATGGAAAAAGAGCTGCAGCCCGGTCTTTATGAAGTCGGAGTCCGCTGTACCGTGACCTGCCGCCTAAATGACAGGGTAGGCTTTCTTGTTGAGGCGACCCAGGCAGCGATTTTTGAAATCCTGGGCGTATCGGCAGACCAACTCGCCTTGCTTAAGGGAATTTCTTGCCCGAGCATTATTTACCCTTATCTGCGCGCAAACCTTGCGGATGTAATCCAGCGGGCGAGCTTTCCGCCGGTCCATTTGGCCGAACTCAATTGGGAGGCCTTCTATCAGCAGCGCCAGGGCCAGGCCTCACAACAGTCCGCCAATCACGCCTCTGAGAGCGGCCTGATTCTTCCAACTCAATAATGGGTAAGAACCCCATGCGGCTCCCTGTTCTGGTGATCGGTGCGGGTGCGTGGGGCACGGCGATTGCAGTCCATTTTGCTCGCCGCACTGACCAGGGTTGGGTAATACTGGCCGGCCGCGATGCTGATCAGATGCTTTCGGTTAATGCCCATCGAGAGAATAAAAAATACCTGCCCGGGGTTATCCTGCCCGCAACGCTTCAGGTCACCTCCGACCTTTCGGCGGCCTGTGTTGACTGGCGTGCGCAGGCGCAGGCAACAGGCGCAGGCCTTCTCATTCTGGCAACCCCCTTATCAGGCCTTGAGGCATCGGCTGCTGAGGTCTTTAGGCTCCTTGGCCCGCCCCGGTCAGGAGAGGGATTGCTATGGCTCGCAAAGGGCCTGCGATTGGCGGGCGGGTTTCAATGGCCACATCAGATTGTGTCGGCGCAATGCAAGGGTTGGCCAAGTGGCGCTTTGTCAGGCCCGAGTTTTGCCCAAGAGGTTGCGGCGGGTCTACCGGTTGCACTGACCCTTGCGAGTCAGGATCTCGTCTGGGCGAGAACAGTCGCGCAGGCCTGTCATGGCGCAGGATTGCGGGTCTACGTCACCAATGATTTGGTGGGCGTTGAACTCGGTGGTGCCATGAAAAATGTCTTAGCGATTGCAGCGGGTGTCTGTGATGGGCTCGCCTTAGGCGCGAACGCACGCGCAGCCCTGCTCACCCGAGGCTTGGCTGAGATGTCACGTCTGGGGGTTGCCATTGGTGCACAGGCCTCGACTTTCATGGGGCTTGCGACACTGGGCGACTTGATTCTCACAGCGACCGGAGACTTGTCGCGCAATCGTCGGGTAGGTCTTGCGTTAGCGGCCGGAGAAAAAATTGAAACAATCCTTCGCGATCTTGGGCACGTGGCTGAAGGGGTAACAACGGCACCCGCCCTACTGAAGCTCGCGCAGGCCCATTCGGTTGATGTTCCCATCACGCAATCCGTGGCTCAGCTGTTGTCAGGCCAATGCAGTGCCAAACAAGCGATCGATAATCTTATGTCGCGCGAACCAAGGGATGAATATGCCGGTTAAGACCGTTACCGTATTTTGTGGCTCTCGATCAGGAAAGAACGCGCAGTGGGTGTCGGTTGCGTCGGCCTGTGGTCGCAGCCTGGCGGCCCATGGTTTGGCCCTGGTTTATGGGGGCGGGTGCAATGGATTGATGGGCGCAGTGGCCCGAGCGGCGATGGAATCAAAGGGGCAGGCGACGGGCGTTATTCCTGAGAGCCTGCTTGCGATCGAGCCAGCGATGCAGGGCCTGACAGAGCTCCTGGTCGTGGATTCCATGCACACCCGTAAATCGATTATGGCTGAGCGGGCCGACGCCTTTCTGGTGCTGCCCGGTGGCATTGGTACCTATGAGGAATTCTTTGAAATGTGGACTTGGAATCAAATCGGACTGCATGACAAGCCCATTGTGCTGCTTAATGCGTTTGATTTTTATACGCCGCTTTTGCAGTTTCTGCGGCAGTCCGTTGATCATGGGTTTCTCAACCCGAAGCACCACGACCATTTGAAAGTTGCGACGACAGTTGATCAGGCGATTGATTTTCTCTTGCATGCTTAGCTGCTTGGGGCAGACGATGCGGCCTGATGGTCTAGTGCTCCATGCCGAAATCAAGCTGCCGCCAAGCCTCGTAGACAACCACCGCAACGGCGTTTGACAGATTTAGGCTGCGGTTGCCCGGCCGCATAGGAATGCGAAGGCGCTGGGGTATGGGGAAATGCTCCAATAAATTACCGAGCCCCTTGGTTTCGGAGCCAAAAATTAACCAGTCGTTCTCTTGAAATCGAATCTGGTCGGGGCGTTGCTTACCCTTTGTGGTGATGGCAAAGCAACGATCTGGGTTTGGGGCCTGCGTTGCGCAAAACGCATCCCAGCTCGCGTGTGTTTTAAGTAATGCAAGCTCATGATAATCAAGCCCAGCGCGGCGCATTTTGCTGTGATCGATTGGAAACCCGAGGGGTTCAATCAGATGTAAGCGGGCCCCCGTGTTTGCGCAGAGCCGAATGATATTGCCCGTATTCGGTGGAATTTCGGGTTCGACTAAAACGACATTGAGCATGGACGGTGTTTCGGCGCAGGAGTCGTGTTAAAGGATTTCGAAGAGGCTCTAAGGGGTTTGAATGGCCGTTGAAACGAGTTGTTCTTGCGTTGATCCTTGGGAACGTGGGCAATTACGGCAGCACTAATCACGGTTCCGCCCGCCTTGTCGATGGCCCGCATGGCCTCTCGAAGGGTCGCGCCGGTGGTCATGATGTCATCGATTAATAAAACACGTTGTCCCGCCAGATTGGCGTGGGCATGAAAACTCTCGCAGAGGTTCTGTCCGCGTTGCGGGAGCGACAAGGTCGCCTGTCGTCGGGTGTGTTTTGTTTTCTTTAGCCAACGGGGTTTGAGCGCGAGGCCCCAATGCCTGGCGGCCTCAGCCGCGATCATCTGGGATTGGTTGTAGCCGCGCGCGCCAAGTCGCTTGTTCGTAAGTGGTACGGGGATCACAACAGGGGGGTTGCCGAGCCAGGGTTTGGGCAAGGCACCAAGGCAGGCGCCAAGTAAGCGGGCCTGGCCCCAGTCACCTCGATACTTTGCCCCATAGATGATTGGGGTCAGCGGTCCACCATAGTGCTCACGCCATAAAACAGGAATTCGCCTGCCGGAAAACCCAAGGCTTGAGACACCCCAGGGTGTGCTCTTGACCTGCTGCGCGCAGGCCTGACAAATCTCCGATCCCCCTGCATAGGCTGCGCAGAGCATGCAGGGGGATCGGACCAGTTGACGAAGGGTTTGGTTAAACCAGCAGCGCAGATGCATCGGTTCACTATACTGAGCCAGTGCAAAAAGATCCCCTCGTCCGTCCGGTCGACCCTAAAAGTATGCGGCTTCAGCTAAGCCGTCGCGACCCTCACGGCCTTGCCCAGCATCCCTTGTGGCGTGAGGCCGAGGCCCGACTCTTGGATCGTCTCTCCTACGTCCGGATCGATCCAAAGTCGCGGCTTGATCACGGGATTGCCCAGTTCGGCCAGGCGGTTCACCACCCGCGGGCTTCGCTTGACATGATCTGGTCGGTGGGACTGTTGGCCTACCTCTCGAACCTGCGTACAACCCTTGACTATTGGGTGTCGGCGCTTCGGCCGGGCGGTCTTTTAATGTTCGCGACGCTCGGGCCGGATAGCTTTCGGACCCTTGCCTTGGCACTCGGGGACTCCGCCCAAGAGCGGCATGTCGCGGGCTACCCCGACATGCACGACATAGGAGATGCCCTCGTGGCATTGAAGATCAACAATCCTGTAATGGATGCGGAGTGGCTTAGCCTGAGCTATTCAACGCCAGAGTCGGCGCTCAATGATCTAAGGTTTCTCGCGGGCAACCCGCTCTCCGATAGGCCCCGGGGGCTAAAGGCGAGGTCGTGGCGGGCCCGAGTCCTTGAGGCAATTGAATCGCTTCAGGTAGACGGAAAGATCAGCATCCCTGTGGAACTGGTATTCGGCCACGGCTGGGCTGGGCCAGCGCAACCCCCGGAGGGAGAAATTTCTCAAGATCAGGTCCAGACCATTCGTTGGGTGGGGAAGACGCCCAAAAATCTGTCTAGCGACATATAATCGCGGGCAATCGGTCGTCAGGCTTAGGCAGTCTAGGGGGAGCATGGAGACGGAGTCGAGATCATGGGTGCTCAAGCGCAATTGTGCTTTGACACCCCGGCAGCTGTTAGGCGCGTTTTTATTGGTCGGCGCCAGCACAACGGCTGTCTCGTTGGCCTGGGCATGGTCGGGCGCCTGGGTCGTTATCCCCTTTATGTTGCTGGAATGGGTCGCGCTAACGCTGGCTTTTCTGGTCTATTCGCGTCATGCGACGGACCATGAGACCGTGACCTTAGAGTCGGATCTTGTTCGGGTTGAGGTGGTCCGTGGTTCTCAGCATGATTGGCATGAACTTCCGCGAGAGTGGTTGCGCTGTCAGATCGATGAGACCAAGAAGGGCTTGGTGAGGCTGGCGAGTCAGAAGCGCGAGGTTGCAGTTGGACAGTTTGTGAGCCAAGTAGGCCGCGAGCGGTTTGTAAAAGAATTTAAAGCAGCGCTTTCGGGTTAGGCGCTGCAGAGCTGGAAAACGCAGTTGCGGTAAGACGTGTTGAATCAATAAATAACATTGAAGATTGGGGAGATCATTTCAATGGACGGTCGTTACAACCTACAAACGCCGGCAAGCGGCATGGCGGCAGATCTTTATAGCCTGCATACGTTTATGTTGGTGCTGTGTACGATAATTTTCATTGCGGTGTTTGCCGTAATGTTTTATTCCATTTATGCCCATCGCAAATCAAAGGGGCATCAGGCAGCAACCTTCCACGAGAGTACGGCCGTTGAAATCGCCTGGACACTGATTCCGCTGCTGATCGTGATTGTGATTGGCGTCTATGCGACACCGGTTGTTATTGCCCAGAAAAATACAACTGGTGCAGACATCACCATTAAAGCAACGGGCTATCAGTGGAAGTGGGGCTACGATTACCTCAAGGGCGAGGGAGAAGGAATCTCGTTTTTATCGACGCTCTCTACACCGGAAGATCAGATCAGAGGAATTGCGCCGAAGGGCGAGCACTACCTCTCAGAGGTGGACAAGGAGTTGGTGGTCCCCGTTGGCAAAAAGATTCGTGTCGTCACCACGGCCAACGATGTGATCCATGCCTGGATGGTGCCCGCGTTTGGCGTCAAGCAAGATGCGATCCCTGGTTTTGTTCGAGACACATGGTTTAAGGCCGATAAAATTGGCACCTTCCGTGGACACTGTGCAGAGCTCTGCGGTAAGAATCATGCTTTTATGCCGATTGTGGTGAGAGTGGTATCGGCCGAGGATTACACCAAGTGGGTCGCCGCACAGCCTAAGGCGGCTCCCGTCAAAACAGCCGCCTTAGCAGCGGATGCCGCGTCAAAGCCCGCCTCTAACTAAATAGTGTTGTAAACCCAGAATCCAAGGAGAACACGATGAGTGCAGTTTTAGGACCTCAACATGGAATCGCAGGCCACGATGATCATGCCCACGATCATCCGCATGGCTGGCGTCGCTGGTTGTTTGCAACCAACCACAAAGATATCGGCACGATGTACCTGTGGTTTAGCCTCTCGATGTTTTTTGTAGGCGGAATTCTTGCTCTTGGTATCCGTACAGAGCTCTTTCAGCCGGGTCTTCAGCTTTTAAACCCAGAACTCTTTAACCAGTTCACGACCATGCATGGCCTGATCATGGTCTTTGGGGCCATCATGCCGGCGTTTGTAGGTTTCGCTAACTGGATGATCCCCCTGCAGATCGGCGCAAGCGATATGGCTTTTGCGCGGATGAATAATTTTAGTTTCTGGCTCCTGATTCCCGCCGCACTCTTGTTGGTGGTGTCATTTTTTGTTCCCGGCGGTGCAACAGCAGCCGGCTGGACGCTCTACGCACCGCTCTCAACCCAGATGGGCATTGGTATGGATCTCGCAATTTTTGCGGTTCACATCCTGGGTGCAAGTTCGATCATGGGCTCCATCAACATCATCACAACAATTCTGAACATGCGCGCTCCCGGCATGACGCTCTTTAAAATGCCGATGTTCGTCTGGACCTGGCTGATTACCGCCTACCTGCTGATCGCGGTGATGCCGGTGTTAGCGGGTGCGATCACCATGCTGCTGACCGATCGCCACTTTGGTACTGCATTTTTTAATGCGGCAGGCGGCGGAGACCCTGTGATGTACCAGCATATTTTCTGGTTCTTTGGTCACCCTGAGGTCTACATCATGATTCTGCCGGCCTTTGGAATCATCTCAGAGGTCGTACCCACCTTCTCACGCAAAAAGCTCTTTGGCTACAGCTCAATGGTGTATGCCACGGCATCGATTGCAATTCTCTCCTTCGTCGTCTGGGCCCACCATATGTTCACTGTGGGGATGCCGGTCACTGGCCAGCTCTTTTTCATGTACGCAACGATGTTGATCGCAGTACCCACGGCCGCAAAGATTTTCAACTGGCTTGCAACAATGTGGAAGGGCTCGCTTTCCTTTGAGACCCCGATGTTATTTGCCGTCGGTTTTATCTTTGTATTCACCATGGGCGGATTTACGGGAATTATTCTTTCGGTCGCGCCGATCGATATCCAGCTCCATGACACCTATTATGTGGTGGCCCACTTCCACTACGTCTTGGTCGCAGGCTCGCTCTTCGCGCTCTTTTCGGGCCTCTACTTCTGGCTTCCGAAGTGGACAGGCCACATGTACGACGAGACTCTCGGCAAATGGCACTTCTGGCTGTCGATGATTTTCTTTAACGTCACCTTCTTCCCTATGCATTTCCTAGGGTTGGCAGGAATGCCGCGTCGTTACGCCGACTACAACATGCAGTTTGCCGACTTCAACGCCCTGGCATCCGTAGGGGCGTTCGGGTTTGGCTTAAGCCAGCTGCTCTTGGTCTATGTCGTGATCAAGTGCATCAAGGGTGGCCCTAAGGCGGCTGATAACCCCTGGGGAAGTCAGTATGGCCTCGAGTGGAGTGTGCCGTCGCCAGCACCGTTCCATACCTTTGAAACTCCGCCGGTTGTGAAGTAGGCTTGGTCTCGCTCGACCCCGAACAAGGCAGAACGGCCTCCATGCAGAGCAAAGACTCTCGAGGATCGAATCTTCGGCTCGCCCTGATCTTGGCATCAGTGGCGGCCGTATTTTTCGCCGGCATCGTGGCGAAGTACACCCTGCTTCAGTGATGCAGCACGATAGCGATCAGCCTCGAGATAACAGCCGCATGATGGGCAAGCTGCTGATGGCGGCGATTCTGATGTTTGGCTTTGGATTTGCGCTGGTTCCGTTTTACGAAAAGATCTGTGAGGTTACGGGTATTAATATCCTGGCCCGAAAAGACAAGCTCGATTATTCAGAGGCCAGAGAGTTCGCAAAGAATACCCAGGTCGATACCTCGCGACAAATCACGATCGAGTTTGATGCCAACGTTCAGGGTGCGATGGCCTTTAAGCCTAAAACAGCCTACATGACAGTGCATCCTGGTGAGCTTGCAACGGTCACCTATGAATTGGTCAATGCTAGCCAAGCCAGTCTCGTGGGCCAGGCCATTCCGAGTTACGCACCGCGCCACTCAGCGACGCACTTTAAAAAGCTTGAATGTTTTTGTTTTCAGCAGCAGGAACTCAAGGGTCGTGAGCGTCGTGAGTTTCCGGTGGTCTTTGTAATTGATCCGAAACTGCCCGCTGATATTTCGACAATTACTCTGAGCTATACATTTTTTGAGGTCGCAGGTCGTGCGCAGGCGCCCACTCTGATTCGGGCGGGGAGCTAAGCGGTGCAGGAATTAAAGCAGGCCGCCGCCCGAAGGCCTAATCTGCTTCAGACGGCTTCAGCAGTGCTCTGGTCTTTTTTTGGAGTGAGAAAGGGCCGTGATCACGACCGTGACATGGCTCAGTTAAATCCGGTGCATGTCGTGATTACCGGCGTTGTTTTTGGGGTTTTGTTTGTGTTGACATTATTGATGATTGTCAAAAGCGTCATCAATTGAGCATTAGATTCGAATAGGGGAGATTCATGAGTTCAAGTAGCCACGCACCATATTATTTCGTGCCCGCGCCAAGCAAGTGGCCCGCTGTTGGGTCATTGGCAATGCTCTTTACACTGTTTGGTGCCGCTGGTGCGCTAAACAGCCAGGCCTATGGTCCGTGGGCCTTGTTGATCGGCTTTGCGATCCTTGTCTATATGTTTTTCGGCTGGTTTGGCGTGGTGATCTCAGAATCGGAGGGTGGCCAATACAACCATCGGGTCGATGTCAGTTTCCGCTGGAGCATGAGTTGGTTTATTTTCTCTGAGGTCATGTTTTTCGCCGCGTTCTTCGGGGCCTTGTTCTACGCCCGCGTGCTGGCAATGCCATGGTTAGGCGACCTAGATCACAAATCAATTCTCTGGCCAGACTTTCAGGCCGTATGGGGAACAGGAACCGGCCCTGCGGGTCTGGTCGAAGAATTCAAGACCATGGGCCCCTTCTGGATTCCTACCATCAACACGGCCTTACTGTTGACCTCGGGCGTCACGCTCACGATTGCCCACCATGCGCTACGTGATAACAACCGCGCAAAACTTAACCTCTACCTTGCACTTACGATTATTCTGGGCTTCGTGTTTGTTGGCTTTCAGGCCTACGAGTACGTACACGCATACTCTGATCTAAATCTTAAGCTCACCTCGGGTATCTACGGCTCGACGTTTTATCTCCTCACTGGCTTTCATGGTTTTCACGTCTGCGTGGGCGCCATTATGCTGTCGGTCGTTTTTGGCCGTTCTTTGAAGGGCCATTTCAAGCCAAATCATCATTTCGCCTTTGAAGGTGCTGCCTGGTACTGGCACTTTGTTGATGTGGTCTGGCTGGGTCTCTACATCGTTGTCTACTGGATGTAAGCGTCTCTGGGTGTCCGAAACAAAGGCCGTCAACGAGCGGCCTTTGTTGTTTTAGTAACGGATCCCAGTTGACTCTATCCACCCAAGCTGGTGGGCAAGGATCAGAAACAAAAAGAGTCCGACCGAGACGCCCACCCGAATACTTAGGGCTTTGACGGTTTTGTCGGTGGCACCTTTGTCTCGCATCAGATAAAACAGGGCTGACCCTAGGCTCGCAAGGATGACTAAAAATACTACGGCAACGAGAATTCGCATCACAGCTCCAGGAATCGTGAATCAATGGTAACTAAAAGAAGCCCTAAAGCCTGGATTGCAGTGGCAGTGGCGCTTAGCCTGGCAATTCTTGGGGTCGGGCTCGGCGTCTGGCAGCTTGGCCGGGCCGACGATAAGCGCAGCATGGTGAATGCCCGCTCGGAGCGTCAGTTAGCGCTGGCCCTGGGCCTTGATCAGCCCTGGAAGCCAGGCCTTTCTGCACAGAGCTTGGATCAGCAGGTCGTGACGCTCACAGGCCAATGGCGGCACGACAAGTCTATCGTCTTGGATAATCGCGCCTGGGAGGGGCGGGCCGGTGTCCATGTCTTAACACCGCTTCAACTTCCTGATAAGAGCCTGGTCTGGGTTAATCGGGGCTGGGCCCCCAAGGCACCTGGCGCAGTGGCGCCGGGGGAGTTTAAGACACCGCCGCTCGCCAATGACCCCCATGCAATGACGGGTGTGGCACTGGCCTCGGTGATGCGGCGTATCGAGCTCTCAGATGACCCGCAGCAGCTACGTCAGGGCCTGGTGTGGCAGAACTTTGATTGGACGCTTGCCCAGCAGTGGGTGAGCGGAAACGTCTGGCCAGTTATTGTTTGGCAGACCAGTGACAATGCCGACGGCTTACTGCGCAGAGTGCCTGAAGTTGCAAGCGATGTTCCGAAACACCTGGGTTATGCACTTCAATGGTTTTTAATGAGTGCTGTCGCACTCTTTTTTGCTTGGCGTTTAAAACCAAGGCCTTAATCACACCATCACTATTTATTGGCGCAACTATTTAATGAACCTATCGAATTCATCGGATCAACCCGAGCGACCAGATCCTCAGGCCTCCAGGCCCCAGGTGGAGCCGGGTCCGGCCGCCCCACAGCAGCGTGGTCAGCGTCGAAACCTCTGGCCGCTCTGGGCGGTTCTCGCCGTGACCATCGCGCCGGTGATTGCCTCCTATGCGATGTATTACGGCGTCAAGCCCGAAGGCCGAGTGAACTATGGTGACTTTGTTGAGCCTCAGGTCACACTCACCACAGTTCGTGTAGCGCCTGTCATCACACCGAGGGCCGAGAGTGCGTTTGTGGCGTTTCAACAAGGCGCAGCAAATAAGAAATCACTCACCCAGCTCGGAGACTGGCAGGGCCGATGGTTAATGGTACGGATAGGCCCAGCGGCCTGCGATAAGGCGTGCCAGCAAGAGCTTTATCTTATGCGTCAGGTGCGTCTCACGACGGGCCGGGAACGAGAGCGGGTAGAGCGGCTCTGGATTCTGACGGATTCGGGAACCCCAGATCCTGCAGTGCTCGCCGAACATGAGGGCCTGTGGGTCATACGGCTCATGCCGCAGACGAAGTCAGAGGCTTTGATTGATAATTGGTTCTCGGTCGCTGCCCAGTCGGCAGCGCGAAACGCAGGCGCGAGTAACATCTGGATAGTCGATCCCTTAGGTAACCTAATGATGCGATTCCCTGATAGTCCCGATCCCAACGGAATGAAAAAAGATTTGAACCGTCTCCTAAAGGCATCACGAATTGGTTAAGCGCCAGCCACGCTCTGTCTCTGAAATCAATTTCAACTGCGATGAATGATTTCACGATTACGTCGACATCTGTCGCACGACAATACCTTGCGCTAACGAAGCCCCGGGTCGTCATGCTGATTACATTTTGTGCAGTGATCGGCATGTTCCTCTCAACCCATAGCGGGGTGCCACTTGGTGTTTTGGTTAGCGCTACTCTTGGTATCACCCTCATTGCCGGTGCCGCTGCTGCAGTTAACTGCTTAGTGGAAAGCCACATTGATGCCAAGATGGCACGCACCCAATGGCGGCCTTTGCCCTCCGGGACCCTCACCGCCCAACAGACCTTGATTTTCTCGGGCCTACTCGGAGGGGTTGGTACATTTCTTCTCTATAACTTTGTTAACCCGCTAACAACCTGGCTAACACTGGCCACCTTTGTCGGTTACGCAATTATTTACACCGTGATTCTTAAGCCACTAACGCCGCAGAATATTGTGATCGGTGGCGCATCTGGTGCGATGCCCCCTGTGCTGGGCTGGGCCGCTGTTACCGGCCAGGCTCCGATAGAGGCCTGGGTGTTGTTTCTGATTATTTTTGTCTGGACACCGCCCCACTTCTGGGCTCTTGCGCTGTATCGATCAGATGAATATGCAAAGTCGGGCCTACCAATGCTGCCCGTGACCCATGGCCCTCAATTTACACGTCTGCACATTCTTCTCTACACCCTACTTCTGGTGGCCACTACGATTCTGCCCACCTTGATCGGAATGAGCGGACTTTTTTATCTGGCAGGCGCCCTGATTCTTGGGGGCTATTTCTTGTGGCTGAGTTGGCTACTCTATAAAGACTACTCTGAGCCGCTTGCTAAGAAGACTTTCAAGTATTCGATTAATTATCTCGCGCTACTCTTTGCTGTTTTGCTGATCGATCACTATCTCTGGTGATCAAAGCGCCATCGGCGAGCCTGCGCGAGATTAAGCCGCAGTGGCTGGTAGCGACTGCCTAACGAACATCTAACGAACGCAACGAAACCCGATATACCCAACACGGGTCTCTCGCGGTTTGCTCGCTACATCGCTTTCACGCTGTCGATCCCCCTCATACCACCACGAACTGCTGCGTGTAATTCTTTCGTTACTGGATAGCGGCCCAGGTGTCGTGTCGATCCACTCCCAGGCATTGCCGCCCATCTCATAGAGGCCATTGACACCGGCGGGTGTGGTCATCACGGGCACATGACCAACGCCGCGCTGGAGAGCGCCCGCCGGTGCAGTTCCAGAGTAGTTGCCGCAACCCGATAAGCAGTGGCTAGATTTTGCCGAATCACCATTCGGATAGAGATAGCGTTTGCCTTTTACAAAACCTGTGGGTGGTCGATCGCGTTGCTCGAGATACGCTGCCTGCGTCCACTCCTGATCGGTTGGTAGTCGTTTGCCGAAAAATCTGCAGATTGATTGGGCTTCATCAAAAGTAAGATGGACTGCAGGTTCCGAATCCTGACCGGGCACACCAAAGGGCTGTCGCCAGTTCCAATTAGATTTTTTAGTCCAGCCAGACTCGTAGATATAGCCGCCGCCTTCTTGCTCGGCTCGGCTGACAAATCGGATCGATTTTGCAACAGTCTTAACCTGACCGATGGTTACCTCGTGGAGGTCCCATTCAATACCGTGGATCTTGGCGGTCGCCCCGATTGCAGGGCTCTGTGCCTGTGCGATGGCTGGAGAGCTTGCCGCAACACCCAATGCCATCAGTGGGAGCACTCGGTAAAGCGTGCTGCGCAAGTAGCGTCCGACCCGCATAAAAGCCATGCAAATTATGACAGCTGGGTACGGAGTTTCTTTAGGGCAGCTGCCTCAATCTGCCGCACGCGCTCTGCAGAGATTCCGAATTTTGCAGCCAGGTCGTGCAAGGTGACATTGCTTTCATCTTCTTCGCGCAGCCACCGGGCAGTGACAATCTCTCGGCTCCGTGCATCAAGCGACTGCAGGGCCCGCAATAAGCCTTCTGATTGCAAGGCCTGCGATTGGGAGGCCTCAACCATCTGTGCCGGATCGGCATCGCTTGCTGCAAGGTAGGCAATCGGCGCATACGTCTCTTCGCCGTCTTCGATGCGGCCTTCGATTGCGACATCGCCGCCCGACATTCGTTGGTCCATCTCCATGACATCGCGCGCAGGAACGTTCAGGTATTTGGCAATCGTGTTGGCCTGATCTTCCGAGACGCCTTCCTGCACACCCAGCGATTGCTTCAGCGAGCGGAGATTAAAAAACAACTTCCGTTGTGCCTTGGTGGTGGCAACCTTTACCAACTGCCAGTTGCGCAGAATGTATTCATGGATTTCCGCCTTGATCCAGAGCATCGCAAACGAGACCAGCCGAACCCCCCGGGTGGGGTCAAAGCGTTTGACGGCCTTCATCAGGCCGATATTGCCTTCCTGGATCAGGTCAGCCTGGGGCAGGCCATAGCCCTTAAATTGTCGGGAAACCGCGACAACAAGCCGAAGATGAGACAGCACTAGTTCGCGGGCGGATTCCAGATCATTGAGGGTTCGAAAGCGCAGGGCGAGCTCTTCCTCGCGCGCCTGACTCAGCATAGGAAACTGCTGAACGGCCCGTACATAGGCGTCCAGATTCCCTCCTGGCGTGAGCGCCAGGGCGGTTAAGGCGTTATCGGCAGCGATGGCCTGTGCAGTCATATGCAAAAACCCCCTTATCTCTGAGCAATAGACCCATTTTAGCACTCTAGGTTCCCGAGTGCTAAGGGGGTCCGGTGTGGATTTTACTTCCCCCCCAGGGGTTCCCGCCCTCTGCCTTTTTGACCTACTATCGCGTCTCTATTTTTGGGAAGGGCGCTGCTATGAAGTTCCGGTTTCCTGTGGTGATCATCGATGAAGATTTCCGCTCCGAGAATGTCTCGGGCCTTGGGATCCGCGCACTCGCATCGGCCTTTGAAAAAGAGGGTACGGAAGTCTTGGGCGTGACCAGTTATGGCGACCTCTCCCAATTCGCCCAGCAGCAAAGCCGCGCCTCAGCGTTCATTCTCTCCATCGATGATGAGGAGTTCGGCGCCGGATCAAAGGAAGAGATCGATGCGGCGTTAAAGAACCTCCGAGCATTTGTAGGTGAAATTCGGTTTCGCAATGCTGAGATCCCAATCTACATCTATGGCGAAACCCGCACCTCACGCCACATTCCTAACGATGTTCTGCGCGAGCTCCACGGCTTTATTCATATGTTTGAAGATACGCCGGAGTTCGTGGCCCGCCATATTCTGCGTGAGGTTAAATCCTATATGGACTCCCTGGCGCCACCATTTTTCCGCGCCCTACTGGAATACGCTCAGGATGGCTCGTACTCTTGGCACTGTCCGGGGCACTCGGGCGGAGTCGCATTTCTCAAGTCGCCCGTGGGTCAGATGTTTCACCAGTTCTTTGGCGAGAACATGCTGCGGGCGGATGTCTGCAACGCGGTGGATGAACTTGGCCAGCTCTTAGATCACACCGGCCCAGTTGCGGCATCCGAGCGAAATGCCGCCCGAATTTTCAATGCCGACCACTGCTTTTTTGTGACCAACGGTACCTCCACCTCAAATAAAATTGTCTGGCACTCCTCGGTTGCGCCTGGCGATATTGTTGTGGTTGATCGCAACTGCCACAAGAGCGTCCTGCACGCGATCATCATGACGGGTGCGATCCCGGTATTTCTGATGCCCACCCGAAATCACCTCGGAATCATCGGCCCAATTCCGCTCAACGAGTTCCGGCCCGAAACAATTCAAAAGAAAATCGAGGCCAACCCCTTTGCCCGTGAGGCCTTAAAGGCAGGTAATGGTCGGGCAAAGCCACGCATCCTCACCATCACCCAGAGCACCTATGACGGCGTGCTCTATAACGTTGAAATGATTAAAGAGGTGCTTGCAACCTCAATTGATACATTACATTTTGATGAGGCCTGGATTCCGCATGCGGCCTTCCATGATTTCTACAAAAACATGCACGCCATTGGCAAGGATCGCCCCAGGCCCCGCGACCCCTTGGTATTTTCAACCCAATCAATTCACAAGCTATTGGCGGGCCTATCCCAGGCTTCACAGATTCTGGTGCAGGAATCAGAGACCCGAACATTGGATCGGGATATTTTCAATGAAGCGTATTTGATGCACACCTCAACGAGCCCGCAGTATTCGATCATCGCCTCACTCGATGTCGCTGCAGCGATGATGGAGCCCCCGGGCGGTACTGCATTGGTGGAAGAGTCGATCGTTGAGGCGCTCGATTTCCGGCGTGCTATGCGTAAGGTCGATGAAGAGTTTGGTGCGGATTGGTGGTTTAAGGTCTGGGGCCCAGAAGACATCACTGCCGACACCCATGGCATGGCCAACCGTGGCGATTGGGAGTTAAAACCCGATGATGATTGGCACGGATTCGATGGACTCGTGCCGGGCTTTAACATGCTCGACCCGATCAAGTCGACGGTGATTACACCGGGCTTAAATATTAAAGGCGAGTTTGATGCCCGGGGTATTCCTGCATCAATCGTTACCAAGTATCTCTCTGAACATGGCGTGATCGTTGAGAAGACAGGCCTTTATTCATTTTTTATTATGTTCACAATCGGCATCACCAAAGGCCGCTGGAACACGCTGCTCACCGCGCTCCAACAATTCAAAGATGATTACGATAAGAACCAGCCCATGTGGCGTGTTCTGCCCGAGTTCTGTGCCAAGCAGCCGCGTTATGAACGTGTGGGCTTGGCCGATCTATGCCAGCAGCTGCACGACATGTATAAGGCTGGCGATATTGCCCGCCTCACCACGGAGATGTATCTCTCCAACATGAGCCCCGCGATGAAGCCGGCGGAGGCCTTTGCCTGTCTGGCGCATCGTAAAACCGAGCGGATTGCCATTGATGATCTCGAAGGTCGCATCACCACGAGCCTTCTCACGCCCTATCCGCCTGGCATACCCTTGCTCATTCCCGGTGAGCGATTCAACAAAACGATTATTCAGTACCTGCAGTTTGCTCGCGGATTTAATGAGAAATTTCCGGGCTTTGAGGCCGATATCCATGGCCTAGTGCAGCAGGAAGTCGAGGGCAAGGTCGAGTACTTTGTGGATTGCGCACCGCGCTAGAGCGCGCTTTATAGGTCACCTACAAGCGCCAAAGCAAAGGCCCGCGCATCAAAGGGCTGTAAATCCTCGATGGCCTCTCCCACCCCGATGTACTGCACTGGGATGGGCCGTTGTTTTGCGATCGCAAGTAGCACGCCACCCTTTGCTGTGCCGTCGAGCTTGGTCACAATGAGCCCCGTAAGCCCCAAGGCATCGTCAAAGGCCTTGACCTGAGCAATGGCATTCTGTCCGGTGCCGCCATCAATCACGAGCCAGATTTCGTGGGGCGCATCGACCAAGGCCTTGGCCATGACCCGCTTTACCTTTTTTAGCTCCTCCATCAGGTGGAGCTGTGTCGGCAGACGGCCTGCGGTATCGATGAGCACGATGTCTACCCCTCGGGCGACACCAGCGCTAACGCAGTCGTAGGCAACGGCTGCAGGGTCGCCCTGGGTCTGCGAGATGACATCGACTGCATTGCGCTCGCCCCAGACAATCAGCTGCTCTCGGGCGGCCGCCCGAAAGGTGTCGCCTGCGCCGAGCAGAATCTTTTTACCCTCGGCCTTCCATGTATGGGCCAGCTTTCCGATTGAGGTTGTTTTTCCGGCCCCATTAACCCCAGCCACCATCACGACTTTTGGCAGACGGTTAGTCTCTGTTTCTGAGACGATCAGTGGGCTCAGCGCGCGTGTAATGCAGTCTGCAACCACCGCCTGGAGGGCTTCGGCGGGGCTATCGTTATTAAGGCTGCGAGCCTTTACTTCTTGGCGAATATCGGCCAGAAGCTCTTGGGTGGCGAATGTTCCCGCATCGGCCGTGAGTAGGGCGGTTTCTACATCGTCAAACCAGGCATCATCGAGCCTGCGGCCCGCAAAGATTGCACCAAGGTGAGCCCGTGTCTTGGTGAGGCCCTCTTTGAGACGGCCAAGTCTTAAGCGATCAAGGGCTCGGCCTAGGCCCAGGAAACCACTCATGGGTTTGGCAGTCTGTTAGCGTGTGGCGTCATGGGCTGGATTCTATCGCCTGATATTGCGCCGGCTGGTGTTTGCCGCGAGGGCGTTATTTTTTTCGTTTACGAGGTGAGGCAGTATGACAATCGGGTTTAGATTTAAAGAGCGCGCGCAGCGGGCTGCCGGGGTTATCGTGGGCCTCATCGGGGCAATAATGCTCACACCGACCCTATGGGCCAGTACAAGTCAGCCTACACTGGATCAGACCCTTGCCAATGGATTGCGGGTCTTGGTCTATGAAAACCGTCGTGCGCCTACCGCACTGCATATGGTCTGGGTAAAGGCGGGATCGATCGATGAATCCAGTGGTGCAACTGGCCTTGCCCATGTTCTCGAGCACATGATGTTTAAAGGCACCAAAACCCTTGCGCCGGGAGAATTCAGCAGGCGCATTGCAGCCCTTGGTGGGCGGGAGAATGCCTTCACCGCCAAAGATTACACCGGGTATTTTCAACAGGTTCACAGGGATTCTCTGCGCGAGGTCATGCGGCTAGAAGCTGAACGTCAACGATTCCTAAAAATCGACGAGGCAGAGTTCAAAAAAGAAATCCAGGTTGTGATGGAAGAGCGTCGGCTGCGCACCGACGACAACCCGAGCAGTCTTGCCCACGAGATGCTCGTGAGTCAGGCCTTCCAGGTAAGCCCCGTACGCAACCCCATTATTGGTTGGATGAACGATCTCGAAAACCTCACGATTCATGATGTACGTCAGTGGTACGCCACCTGGTATGCGCCTAACAATCTGATTCTCGTGGTTGCAGGTGATGTCAAAGCACAGCAGGTTCTCGCCTGGGCCAAGGAGTTTTATGGCTCTATGAAGGCAAGACCGCTGCCCACAAGAAAACCGCAGTCCGAGCCTGAGCAAAATGGTGTACGTCGGGTAGCACTCAAGGCGCCTGCACAGAACGCATTTCTAATGCTGGCCTATAAGGCACCCACACTTCGAGAAAGTCTCGGCCCGCTGGGTGTGACGCAGACTGCAGCGCGAGATCTCGTGGCCTTAGATGTCCTCAGCACTCTCTTAGATGACCCCGGAACGGGCAGGCTTACCAAGCGACTCGTGCAGCAGGAGCGCAGCGCAATCTCGGTGGGTGCCGGCAGCGAGGGTATCAGCCGCGGGCCCGGGCTTTTTTATATTGATGTCACAGCCTCGCCTGGCGTGACCCTGCCCTCACTGGAGGCCAAGGTCAAGCAAGAGATCGCCCGTATCGCCAAAGACGGCGTTGATGAACAAGAACTTACGCGCGTGAAACGACAGGCTAAGGCAAGCCAGGTCTTTCGACAGGATTCTGCATTTTCACTTGCGATGGAGGCGGCCCGGCTGCTGCTTGCTGGCCGCACGCTTGCAGATTCAGATGCTTGGCTAACGGTGCTTGAGGATATTCGTAGTGATGATCTCAAGCGTGTTGCGGCACGCTACTTTATTGATGATCAATTAACCGCACTAGAGTTTGAGCCGCTGCCGCTTGACGGCAGTGCCAAGCGTGGGAAGGCTCCTTCCGCCTTCGGCGCGAGCACAGGCACGCGACACTAAGGAGATGTGAGTTGAAACTGAATTACAACGTGACTGAGATGACCAGACTCCCTTTAAAAGTCCAGAGGGCTCTGCGTTGGGCCTTCTGTCTATGCGCGGTCCTGATCACAATCACGACCGCATCCGCTGACATTACACAGTGGTTTACGCCTGATGGCACGCAGGTCCGCTTTCTTGCTGCGACAGAAATCCAGATGGTGG
>JACCDH010279286.1_pt1 | contig 70665 bp, 71 predicted proteins | sample 7442481 | NCBI WGS metagenome assembly JACCDH01 (sample SAMN15323433, study PRJNA562643) | freshwater metagenome | isolation source: river surface water | place: USA:Blue River Watershed | collected 2017-08-15 | reverse complement strand
GTTGGGGTACAGGTAACACTTAGACCGGTTGCTGGTGTTGGGGTACAGGTGAATCCTGGGATGGTTACCGTGTCTCCTACTTCGGTGGTGATGATAACGGCTGGAGTGGTGTCGTTGGTAATGTAGGGACTCGTAGTGTCTCCTCCTACTGATTGAATCCCTGGGGTTGTAGGTGAGGTTACGTCGATGATGACTACCAGTACCGGTGCTGAGGTAGCTGAGGTGTTTCCTGCCGTATCGGTTTGAGTTGCCGTGATACTGTGGGTTCCTTCGCTTAGGCTTGGGGTTAGCGTGATGGTTCCTCCGCTACATACTCCCGTTGGGGTAAGTGGGGTTCCATTGTTGTATATGGTAACGGTACTTCCGGTAACACAGCTTAAGGTGAAGCTTGGGGTTACATCGGTAGTTACGTTGTCACTTGATGAGCTACCCGTGTCACTTGCGGTGATGAGGTCAGGGGTGGCTGGGGCTGCGTCGGGGGTTACGTCGATGGTGAAGCTTTCATCAGCCCCCACAACAACTAAATTATTTAGAGGATTTCCAGATACATCTTTAATATCATTTGTTGCTGAAATATCAATATTAATAGTTCCATCACCTGAATAACCTTGAACACTAATATCGTAAACAGTAGAAGAAACTGATGAAATTGAGTTAATAGTAGATGTTAAGGAGCCTGATGACAGTACAAAATCAGCTACTGAAACATTAGTAACTGCTTCTGAAAACTCAACTCTGAATACCAAACTAAGAGAATTAGTATTAGCCATTAAGGGGTTCTGCCGTGTAATAGTGTTAGCCCTAGGCTCATTAGCGTCAAAAATACAAGAACTAGGTCCGAACATAATAGTGTCATTAACATTCCAGTTTGTAGCAAGGGCAATACTTGAAATTAAATTAGGAGAGAATAGTCCAGTAATTGAACAATTATATTGGTAGTTATCTAAATTACCCAAAGTAACGAGTGTACTAGCTGCACCTGATAGAACCCCTGGAATGTACGAGTTATTTGTACTTGCGGTACCTGTAGTTATCCATGGAGAACTACTTCCCCATCCAATCCCATAAATAAAGTTAGGAGACAAAGTAAGCCCCTGAAATACTAGAATATTATCACCGGTAGCAGCAGGATCGTATGATCCTCCAGAAGTTAAAGCTCCTGTTGTTGAGTTCAATGAAAGTCGAGTCCATGGAGCAGTAGCTGACAGAGAGTCATCATAACGAACAACCGTACCTCGGGTAATTCCACCCACAGGTGCGGTGTACCGTAATACTCCTTCAGCCGATGGATTTCGCCAGGTAGTACCTGTCCAACCAACATCAGTAAAGTAAATTTCTGTTCCTTCTGCAATATCTACTCTTGATACAAAGTCAAAGGCATTAGAATCTACACCACTAGGATAGCTCGCATCTGAATTAACGGTAATAATCATTATATCTCCAGGAGCTAAGGTTGTTGCTGTGTCAGGAATAGTATTAATAGTAAAACTCTCATCTGAACCTATAATAACCAAATTACTCAAGGGATTTCCTGCTAAATCATAAATATCATTTGTCGCTGATATATCAAGATTAATATCTCCATCTCCTGAGTAACCCTGGACCGTAACATTATATACACTAGAAGAAACCGTGGAAACTGATCCAATAACAGCTGCTAATGAACCGGAAGAGAGGATGAAATCTGTAGCAGAAACACCCACAACAGCTTCTGAAAACTCAACCCTAAAAGTAACTGATGATTCATTGGTGGTAGAACTAAGTGGATTAAATCTGGTTATAGAATTAACTCGAGGGTTAATAGCATCAAAGATACAAGGGCTAGACCCAAACATACTAGTATCGTTAGAATTCCAATTTGATCCAAGTGAAACACTTGAATTTAAACTAGAAGATAACAAGCCTGTTATAGAACAATTGTATTGGTAGTTATCTAAATTACCTAAGGTAACAACAGTGTTTGCAGCTACTGATATTCCAGATGGAATATAAGAATCATTTGCACTTGCTGTACCAGTTGTTAACCATGGATTATTATTTCCCCAACCAATTCCATAAATAAAACTAGGAGATAAAGTAGCTCCTTGAAACACTAGAATATTATCACCGGTAGCAGCAGGATCGTATGATCCTCCAGAAGTTAAAGCTCCTGTTGTTGAGTTCAATGAAAGCCGAGTCCATGGTGCGGCTGTAGCAAGAGAATCATCATATCTAACAATGGTACCTCTGGTAATTCCGCCAACTGGAGCAGTGTATCGTAACACCCCTTCAGATGATGGATTTCTCCATGCGGTACCTGCCCAACCAACATCAGTAAAGTAAACTTCTGTTCCTTCTGCAATGTCTACCTTGGACACAAAGTCAAAAGCATTAGAGTTTACTCCCCCTGGATAGCTTGTATCAGAATTTACCGAAATAATCATTAAATCACCGGGGTTTAATGTTGTTGCGGCATGTGACAGTGAGGGGAAAATTATCAAGCCGATAGTGAATAGAAGTATTTTTTTAAAAACTAGTTTCATGTTTATCAAGTATAACAAGCCTATAAAAAAAAGCTAAATATGAACTACTTAGCTTTTTACAAAAAATTTACTCTTCTTTGTCCCGCATAATTGGAAACAGAATAACATCACGGAGATTCTTTTGTTCAGTAAAGAGTGCTACCAAACGATCAATCCCCATTCCAAACCCTGTCATTGGAGGCATCCCGTGTTCCATCGCTTGCAAGAATCGCTCGTCAACCTCCATTGCCTCTTCATCTCCATCAGTTTTTGCTTGCGCTTGGCGTTCCAATAATTGTCGTTGAATTAAAGGATCAACAAGTTCGGCATACTGGTTGGTAATTTCAGCGCCTGCAATAATCAGCTGAGCTACCATCGCAGTTCCATCTTCATTCTGCTGCGCAAGGGGTTTCAAATCACCAGGGTAGTTAGTAACAAAGGTAGGATTAACTATATTGTTACGTGATGATTTTTTGTAGATAAAATCAAGAATATTTGCCTTGCTCGTAGAAGCAATTTCATCCGTCCGCATTCCATAGTTTGCAGCAACTTTTTGAATTTCTTCTAAACTTGCAGTTTGAATATCTAGGTTAGCGTTTTCACGTAGTAGGTCATCAAAGCGGACCACTGGCCATGCAGAATCAAAATCTACAGTCTCTTCATTTCCATCTTTATTCCAAACAGTGAAAGAGGTTTTTCCAACAATATCACGAGCAAGAGAAGTAAGAAGTTCCTTTGTCCATGTAATATTTTGTTGTAAATCTACATAAGCGGCATACCATTCAATCATAGTAAATTCTTGAATGTGAGTTGGATCTGAACCTTCATTACGAAAGTTCTTTCCTATCTCATAGATACGTGGAATTCCTCCTGCCATTACGAGCTTATGCTCAATCTCAAGTGAGATACGCAAAACCATATCCATGTCCAAGTCGTTATGGTGAGTATTAAAGGTTCGTGCCATAGCTCCTCCGGCTTGCGTTTGAAGTATGGGTGTTTCAATTTCTACGAATTGTCGTTCGTCAAAGAAATTACGAATTGACCGAATAATCTTTGAACGAAGAATAAAACGTTCCCGAGTTTCTTCATTTGAAAGTAAATCCAAATATCGTTTTCGGTAAAGTTCTTCTTGATCCTGGAGACCTGCCCACTTATCTGGTAGGGGTAGCAGTGTTTTTCCTGCCATAGACCATGAGGTAACCAAAAGACTCTGAGCTCCCCGCTGAGTAGTAAATGTCGTTCCAGTAAATGAAATGAAATCACCAAGATCTACAAGTTCTCCAAAACCATCAAATGATTCTTGGTCAAGGATATCTTTTTTTATCACTGCTTGAAATTCCGCTGTTCCATCATGAAAAACGACAAATGATATTGCCCCACTTCCTCGTAATGCGGTAACACGACCTACCAAGGTCTCAGTCCTATCGTCTCTATAATCATCGGTAAGTTCTTTTAAACTTACAGTAGGGACAATTGCTGCTGGATGAGCCAGTAGACCTCGTTGTTCTAATTTTTCTCGTTTTGCAAGTCTAACCGCTCGCAGTTCATCAAGTGATGCCATAATGTACCAAGTGTAAAGACTCTATGGAGTATTTGCAAGTATTTTAAGAAACCTTTTTGATAGTGTAGGTAATATCACCCTTTGGTGAGCTAGCTACTACCGTATCAGAAACTTTTTTATTGACGAGTTCCATACCTAGCGGTGACTCAATAGACAGCTTGCCCACCAGGATATCTGCTTCTTGTGAACCAACCAAGGTAAAAATTTTGATATCTTGCGTGTCATGGCGAAGAAGTTCAACAACTGAGCCTAAGTTAATAATCCCGTCTTGAGGAGCTTCGGTAATCTGAGCATTCTTAATAATAAATTCTAGCTCAGAAATGCGAGCTTCATTTTTTCCTTGTTCATCCTTTGAACTATGGTATTCAGCATTTTCTGATAAATCGCCAAGTGATTTTGCAAAAGCAAGACGCTCGATAATAATATTTCGAGTTTGAGTTTTTCGCTCTTCTAATTCTAGAACGAGTTGTTCGTATTTTTCTTTACTCAAGAATTGTGGTTGATCATACATATTGTTTGCAAGTATAGGTGTTCGCTAATTTTTCGCAAGATGTTTTAGTTTAAAAAATAAAATACTTAATAAAAAATTAAGTATTTTATAGGCTTATTGTTTTGGTGATTCCTCTTCTAATTCTGTCCAGAACTCTGGATTTTTTTCATACAAACCATCAAGGAAAGCTCTAAATGCACGAGCGGCTGAACCGGTGTTACTTGTTGTGTTTGGTGCTCGCTCCATTACCAAAGCAAATGCGTATTTAGGTTTATCATATGGGTAGAAACCTACTGCCCAAGAATTCTTGAATTCATTATTCACCCCTACCTGAGCCGTTCCTGTTTTTGCTGCAATTTCAACATAAGGAACATTGAGTAATTTAGCGGTTCCTTCGGTTACGGTATCACGCATGGCATCACGTATGATGAGATAATTTTTTGCTTGAATAATTGTTTTAGTATTCTTTGGCTTTTTTTGTTCTCCCTCTACCAAATATGGAACATAAATTCTTCCTCCGTTAGCGAGAGTAGCAAAAGATTGTGCAAGTTGAATGACACTCACCTGAAAACCAAACTGACCAATTGATGTGTTATAGGTATCTCCTAGTCTCCATGTTCCATCTGCAAAGTTTTCTTCTTTCCACTCTGGGTTAGGTATGGTTCCTTCTGATTCGGTTCCGTAGTTTACTCCAGTAATTTTCCCAAATCCAAATTCACTTAAGTAAGAATCAATTTTGGTAATCCCTAAACCTTTTTGGTCCCGATACCCTCCTCCAATAGCATAGAAGAAAGTATTCACAGAATCAGCAATGGCATGGTAAACGTCAGTTACCCCATGCCCCTTCGGACGCCAATCTCTAAAGTATGAAGTATTTTTTGGATTATACGGATTAGGTACTTCAATTCGACCAGTCGAGACAATTTTTGTAGAGCTGGTAATAAGTCCTTCATGCAAAGCCGCAAGTGCCAAGAAAGGTTTAATAGTAGAACCTGGTGAGTACAAACCTGATACCGCTCTATTCAAAAATGGTTTTGCAGAACTAGCAAAGAAACCTGAAATTGCTTGGGTATCAGTTCCTTGAGCAAGAGTATATGGGTCAAATTCTGGATAACTCGTCATTGATACTACCGCCCCTGTCTCAACATCTAGCATTACCGCAGCTCCTCCCACGAAACCTGCCTTTTGAGATTCTTGTTTTATAGCTTCGTACAATGGTGTTTGGATTCTCGAATCGATAGTTGTCACCAGATTCTTTCCACCCTGAGCCCCCTTAAGACGTGTTTCTGAGACTGTCTCCCCCAAGGCATTCACTTCTTCTAGAAAAGCGCCGTTAGCCCCTGAAAGAAAATCATTATACTGTTTTTCAAACCCTGCTTGCCCTTCAATAGCGGTTCTCCAGTAATTCCCCTTGTCATCAGCTTTTGGGTAGTTTACATAACCAAGAAGATGACCGTACCCCGCTTGTGCAATATATGCGCGAGTAAGAAACGGTAATGTTTCATCATTTTCATTCCACGCTAACTCGACAAGATTTTTGTCATAAATAATTCCCCGCTCAGCAAAAATTGGTTCTTGGTTAAACCGGTTTGATTCTGCACGTTCTGCGTATTCTGCTCCCTTGATGAGTTGCAGTCGTACAAGTTGAATAACAAATCCAAGACTCGCGAGTCCAATAAAAATCCCAAGGAATACCAGACTTCTTGTTGGAATTCGCTTCTCGATAACCCCTTCAAACTGTTGTTGATCAAGTTCGGAAACGTTCATAGTATCAATGAAAATTTCATCAGGATTGATGTCATAGTCTTGATATCGTTTTTTTCTTCGAAAAATATTCATAGTGTTACCAAGCCAAGCGGCGGAAAACCCAAGGCATTACCAAACTAATGCTAAACCCCAATAAACTATACAGTGGAACTGTTCCGAATAATTGAACCCTGTACATAACATCAAGCAGTATTCCTATTACCCCAATACTCAGTAGAGGCATTTTTTTAAAAAAGACAAGAAAAACAGTTGCTGAAAAACTCACCCAGGGAGGAAGGGTGAACACTAAGGTTAGAATAAGTACTGTCCAAAAGAGATACTTCATACAAAATAGTATACATAATAAAAAAAGCTTACCAAACACTTGGAGGGTAAGCTTTTTGTGATTATGTAGTTTTTATAGCTGGCTTAATAAATAGTTCAGGATGTACTATTTCAACTCCAGGGAAAAGGTCTTTTGTTTCTTTAATGGTAAGTAAACCATCCCATCCAAGAAACGCTTGGTACTTAAATGTTTTCTTTTTTAGAGAAGGCTCATTTTTTTGTTGCGGTGATGCTGTGTTTTCTTCCATAGCTATAGTTATTTAGTTGTTTCTAATATAAGAATACAATTATATTAACTTTGGTCAAGAATTAACTTCTATACTTGAGTTATACAGTACCCAAGAGCTCCTCTACTTCTTTGTGAAGCTTTTTTGCTAGTCGCATACTTGCTCCTAGTTTTTTATGAAAATCATCAACACTAAGATCTCTTAGGTGTAGTACAAGAACATAGCCATCTCTTGAACAAGTTTTAAGCATTGACTTGGTAATTGAAGGAAGAACCGTAACAGGGAAAAGTTTTTTCTCTCGTGAAATCTTTTTGAGATTTATGTACATCGGATAATCCCAACCAAGTAATTGTAGGTCTCGCATTTGAACGTAATTTCTAGAATGCTCAGTGAAGGTGGTATTGGTAACTACCCAGTAGTAGTATTCACGAGTGTCACCTTCGGTAGTTGCACGTCGACGAATGTCACCAAGCCGTGCATCCGCATACATCACCTGATCAATATGGGTTTTTATTGTTGTGTCGTTTCGGTACTTTGCTTCTACCAGATACACAACATTCCCTTTGATAGCAAGAACATCAATTTCATGTTGAACTGATTCACCCTGGGCAAAATAGTTGGTAATTACCTCATACCCAAGTTCCTGTAACATAGCTCCAATATACTGTTCGAACATAAATCCTGAAGGACCTAACACTGATAACCCGCGGTCAAGCGAATACACAGCAGCAAGCCCTGGATCAACCTTCATTAAATACTGACGAGTGGTTTTAAAGATTTCCTCAGTAGTCATTCCTGATTGAATACTATCATTTACCATACCACACACACTTTCAGCAATTTCAGCTTTTGCTCCTGCAACAGCAATAGAATTACAAAGTTTTCGTGAGTCAAACAGTTCGCTTTCTCCACTTCGTTTTACGATTTTCATACCACTATTCTACCAGACTTGTAACAACATTTATAATTTAATTTTCTATGTCTTATAAAAAAATAATATAAGCATGATATAATAATTGCATATGAATCTAAAAGACATTCACGAAAAAAATATCAGTGAAATTACCAATGAGTGTATTAGCAATAACGAATCAGCACTTGAATCACGAATGTGTATTATTGATGCCGAATTTCGACGAGGTTTCGAAATGATGGGACGTTATCCAAAATCAGTAAGTATTTTCGGATCAGCCCGTCTAGGAATGGAGACTGAGGTAGCACAAAAAGTTGAAATACTTGCTAAAAAAATAGCAAACATGGGATACGCTGTGGTAACCGGTGGAGGATACGGAATTATGGGAGCAGCTAATAAGGGAGCTCATGAGGCAGAGCAAGGACACTCTCTAGGAATTAATATTCAACTTCCTCAGGAACAGAAGGTTAATGATTTTGTTGATGAAAGCTTGGATTTCCATCACTTTTATTCTCGTAAGGTAACATTGGCATACTCTGCAGAAGCATACGTTTACTGTGCGGGAGGCTTTGGAACCCTGGATGAATTTTTTGAGATTCTTACCCTTAAGCAAACAAAAAAAATTCCTGATGTTCCAATAATTCTCTATGGAACTGATTTCTGGGGACCACTTGACCAGTACTTTAAAGACGTATTCTTACGTAAGGGATTAGAAACTATCAATCAAGAAGATTTGCAATTGTATGTAATCACCGACAATGACGATGAAGTTCTTCAAATCATTAACAATGCGCCAGTTCGAATTGATAACGCGCAACGACGACATCTTGGTGAAAACCTACAATAATAAAAACCACTTACAAGTGGTTTTTATTATTGCTCTATAATTATTTTTTTAGTGAGTCTCGAATTTCTTTCAACAATTCAATTTCTGTAGGCCCAGTTTCTACTGATACTTCTTCAATTGGTTGTTCTTTCTTTAGTTTGTTAATTCCCTTTACTACCATAAATAGTGCAAAGGCAACTACCGCAAATGCGAGGAATGCATTAATGAAACTTCCGTAGGCAAGTACTGATGCCCCAGCATCACGAGCTTGAGCTACTGAACTGAACGTTCCTTCACCAGAAACTTTAACAAAGAGATTGCTGAAATCAGGAAGTCGTAGGATTCCTGAAACAACAGGCATAATAATGTCATTTACGAGAGATGAAACAATAGTTCCGAATGAGGCTCCGATAACAATACCAACAGCCATATCAATCATGTTTCCCTTAATCGCAAATTCTTTAAATTCTTTTAACATATTTTAAATTTATTACTGAATAACAGATTTAGTATAGAACAAGTGAGCTCTGGTGAAAACCCTTTGCTCTGAGGTATAAGGATAATTTAGTACCTGCGAAAATAACCTGATGTTAATTATAACTTTGCATAGACTACCAGGCAGCGCTTGCGAGCTTCTTCGTGCACTACAATAGGATCTGGATAGTCTGGAGTCCCTACCTCGGGAACCCAGCGTCTAATATAAACACCTTGTGGATCGAATTTTTTGGCTTGAGCTTCTGGATTAAAAATACGGAAATACGGAGCTGCATCCACCCCGGTTCCAGCTACCCATTGCCAGTTCCCTACATTCGATGACATTTCGTAATCGAACAGCTGCTCTGCAAAATATCGCTCACCCCACCGCCAATCTACGAGTAGATGTTTTGTCAAAAAACTTGCAACCACCATACGAACTCGGTTGTGCATGTAACCAGTTTCTTTTAACTCTCTCATTCCTGCGTCTACCATTGGATAACCGGTCATTCCCTCTTTCCATGCTTGGAATTCTTGCTCGTTATTTCGCCATTGAATGCTATCGTACTTCGCATGGTACGCATGCTCCAAGGTGTCAGGACGATAAAAGAAAATTTGCATAAAAAACTCACGCCAAATAATTTCTGATAGCAAGGTTGGGTCTTCTGATTTTTCAATGGTCTTTACGACAGAACGAACACTTTCTGTTCCAAAACGTAAATGAGGACCCAGTTGTGTTGTCTGTGACCCTTTTTCTGGAAAATCACGTATGTATCCGTAGCTATCTGCGATTTCTTGTGAAATCTGTGCTGGTCGTGCCTTCTTATCCGAAACAGTAAAGCCAATTGATTCTAGACTCGGGAACACGAACTTTTCCTGGATCATTTTATCGAGAAAATTTCTACTATCGAACTGCTCAATTTTTTTGTGTGAAAATTCAAGCAGCCATTTATTTTTATACGCCGTGTAGACCTGGTACGGAGTTCCATCAGGCTTCAGAATATCCCCTGGCTCAAAAATCACGTGGTCTTGGTATTGATTCCAGACGATGTCTTCTTGCCTGCAAAAATCTGCAATACTGCGATCTCTCTCGATACCATAGGGTTCATAATCGCGGTTAGAATTAATTGAGAGAATATTATATTCGGCAGCTAACTCATTATAAATTTCTGCCGGTTTACCAGTGCGTACGAGCAAGGAACTTCCATGCTCTTCTAACTGCTGATTCATATTACAAAGTGTTTCATAGATAAAAGTTACCCGATGGTCATCGCGAGGTAAAAAATCAATAATATCGGCATCAAATATAAACAAAGGAATAACTGGTATATCTGATTGCAAGGACTCAAAAAGTCCATGATTATCATGAAGCCTTAGATCACGGCGGAACCAGAAAATATACACCTGTTGTTTTTCTTTCATAAGATGATTATAGCAAGGTTTTTGTTTTTACGGTTCTAGTTTATCGTTTAATTAATACTTGACATAACTATTTAATAGAGTATAATAGAATCAAATAGTAATAACTAAATACTTATAAAAATGGAAAAAGAAGCGTTGCAAAAAAATTTTGGAGTTTCAGGAAACGAAATTTACGAATTTAACGAGCTAAAAACATTTGAGGCTTCCCTAGAAGAAAAAAGTCTTGTGGAGCTGCGAAAAATCAGAATTGAACAGAAACCTAAATCGTACTTTGAATTCTTGGTTATTAAAAAAGAGCTAAGAAAAATCAGAACCTTTCAGGAAGCTGTAGATACCAACGCCACGATCAAATTTGATCATGAAGCGAAGTCACTTATCCTTGATGAAATGTTAAATTTTTCATCTTTGCGTGACGAAGTTTTTCTGGTATGGAGAAAAAGAAATCATTCTGACTTCATTTTTGGAAACAAAGTAATAGAAAAATTAGTTTTAGAAAGTGAAGGTAACAATGAGTTAGCTGAAACAGAAGAAATTATTAATAAAGAATTTCCAAATGTATCAAGCGAGGTTAGAAAAATACTTTTCGAGAAAAAAGTTTCTAACACAAAGAATTTTCAAGAAACCAAAGTGCTTTATCACTCGGTACATACTCTTTCTGAAAAGATAGTATGCCTGAGAAGAATGCTAGAATTTTCTACTAGTAAGAAAAATTTAAAAGCAATTTTAAAACTTACCGATATTGCATCAATTCGGTTTGAGGCTATTCAAAAAATTTCTGTTCTTCCTAAAAAGACAACAAAAAAAATTGCTACGGCAAGTTAAAATTAAACAACCACTAAAAGACTATCGTGAGATGGTCTTTTTTTTTTTATTAACCTTGGCTCATGTCAAAATTTTACATAATCTAAATTAGCAGTTATAATTTAATAAACATTAAAACTGAAAACTATGAGACCACATTTAATTGTTTGTTACGTTGACTTACACAGTAAGGAGACTGAACATTCTGGCTATGTTGCAGACATCATTGATCTGCTTTCCGAAGCAGATATCATTGAGTGTGCCTTTACCTTTTTATTCAAGGAACCAAATCCTGATTCTCAAGCGTATATCTTTAGATACGAAGTTCCAGAATTTCTTAATGACCCATTAGGAATTTATGAGATTGCGAGGCAAAATGATGGAGATAATGAAGATTATTTACTTGATTCTAATGAAGATCTAGAAAATGGTTCATTTACTTACGCCGAAGAGTATATGCCGCTGTACCTGTACTTTGTAAGTTCGTACGATATATACCAACAATTTCGTAAGGAAGTTGATATCATTCCAGTAAACGAAGGTGATGTTTTTTCAGGAAATTTTTATGAAATAACGCCTCAAGATCAAATTGAAATCTTGATGAAACTACAATCGTTTGAAACTGAATATGATCTAGTAAAAAAAATCATACAAACAAGAGGTGAAAAACATGATTTTAATTTAAGAAGACTTATTGATAAATCTCAAAACTAACCACCTACCCCGGTGGTTTTTTATTTCTCATTCTTTTTCCCTTGCTATTCTTCCTTAAAACACTATGCTTAGTTAGTTATTTAACTAATTAACTTATACAGAAACATACTATGGGAAATTTTGGAAAACCAAGCTTTGGTGACAGAGGCGGAAATAGATCATTTGCAGGAAACAAGCGGTCTGGTGGAGGTAATAGAGGTGGCGGAAGCCGTTTCGGTGGTGGAGGATTCCGGGACCGAGATTCTGCTGAACGAACTATGTTCAGTACTACTTGTGACCGTTGTAAAAATCAATGTGAAGTTCCCTTCAAGCCAAACGGAACAAAAGAAGTTCTTTGTAACGACTGTTTCAAATCTGATTCAAACAACGATCGTTCACACGGGCGAGATAGTGACCGACCATCATTCGGGTCACGAGATCGTGATTCACGTGATGGAGGAAATCGTGGTGGTGACTTCAAAAAACGAGAAGAACGAACTCACAACACTGATACCTGGAAACCAACCGGAGAAAACACTGGTGAACTAAAAGCAAAGATTGAAAAACTAGAACAAAAAATTGATGCTCTTATCGCCTTCCTTGCTCCTAGCACTACAGCAACAGCCAAGAAAGATAAGAGTCTGAAAAGCCTTATTGCTGATGCAACTGATGCACCAGAAGAGAAACCAGCTAAAGCAATAAAAGAAGCAAAAGCTCCGAAAGCAAAGAAAGAAGTTGCTAAGAAAGAAGTGAAAGCTGCAAAAGCAAAACCAGTTAAAGCAATAAAAGAAGCAAAAGCTCCGAAAGCAAAGAAAGAAGTTGCTAAGAAAGAAGTGAAAGCTGCAAAAGCAAAGCCAGCTAAAGCAGTTAAAGAAGCAAAAGCTCCGAAAGCAAAAAAGAAGTAATTTAAAAAACTATTCGTAAGAATAGTTTTTTTGTTGTTGTCTTATTGTTTTCCCTTCTCCTGTTCAGAGCTAATAATTGATTGGTACTCTGATTCGCTTATAAATTGGGGTGAGTATGAACCACCTTTTGCTTCAATATTTTTTACAAAGGCTCGCAAGTGATTTCGTGATCCTCTCTGTAAATTATTATAGGTTACTAAGATATCTTCTTTTATTGTTTCAGCTTTTAAGATATTTAAATCTTTAATATCTAAATCTTCGACGGTTGCACCAACAATGAGAGCATCAAGTAAAGAAGTTTTTCCTTTATCAACAAGGTTATCATACAATTCTTGCATTGTTGTTGATGTAAATACTCCTGCGGTGTTATTCATCACAGGATCGGTAATCCCATATCGGTCGAGCAGAACCTTAACGGCATCAGTGTGAGTTTGTTCTGATTTGGCAATATTTGAAAATATTTGTGTCCCCCACAACTCTCCAAGTCGAGCATATACGTCACGTGCAAGTTTTTCTTCTTCTCTCATTTGGATGAGGCCTACTTTCTCTACATCAGAAAGTTCAGATTTTTCTATCCCTGAGATAAGTTCTTGACCATTCACATAGTCACTAGAATCAATTGCATAATCGAATTCTGCATTAGATGTCGTCACCAAATCAAGAGAATCGCCCTGAGAGCTTATACCTCCATCTAATTCATAGATAGTAGTGATACCGGCGTTTTGCATTATCGAAATCGCCTGTCCAGATCTATTTCCTGAACGGCAGTATACAAAATAGGGTTTGTTCAGATCAAGTTTTTGGATTTCTGATAAAAAACTTTGATTCTGGAAATCAATATTTAACGCACCTTCAATGTGTCCCCCATTAAATTCCTCTGGAGTCCGAACATCTATTAGTACCGCATCAGGGGTAGATTGATATGTTTCTGTAAATTCACTTCCTGACAATTGAGTATAGGTACTTTTATTACTATCACTTCCGAATGGATTGCTCATAAATAAAGCGAATACTACTACAAGTATTCCTAATACTATAAATAATTTTTTGTTTTTCATACCTTCTATTATATACCTAAAATAAAAAATCCCCGTGAGGATTTTTAGCTTGTTAGTATTATTTTTTAGATGGGCTATATAGATATCTATCTCTGTAACTATTTGGCCCAGTAATGGAAATAGGATAATCCTTATCTCTTTCTCCATGAGTTGTTTTTAGGTCAATCGCATCTTGCACTTTTATTTTCACGGCATCAGCCGTGTTAGCTTTCATCTCAATATTTAAAGCGATACATTCTCCAGTATATTTCATAATTTTTATATTTAGTTATACAATTTTAATTATTATAAATAATAATTAAATTACTGTCAATATTTATTACTTCTCTTTTTTATTAAAAAACCCCTTTCTCAAGAGGCTTTTCGTAAATCTGTATTTAATAAATACTAATTATCGTCTTCGTCGTCTTCTTCATCATTATCATCATCATGGTCACTACCATGATCATCATCGTCATCTTCAGTATCATCGTCACTATCATCGTATTTGTCATCATCACTGTCGTCGCTATCATCACCTGCATATTTGTCCAAGAATTTTTCTAGACGTTCAAGTGATTTCATACCGAATACTCCATCAGCAGTAAGGCCTTGAGAAACTTGAAATGCCTTAACTGCTTCTACCGTAGCTGGACCAAATTTTCCATCTGCGTTTAGCATTTGGAAAGTAAATCCATATTCCTTTGAAAGCTTATTTAGCTTTTCTTGTAGCTTTTTAACGTTACCATCATTATCTCCTCGCTTTAGAGCTTTTTTGAATTGTCCAAAGTTAATAGTGTCTTTTGTAGTAGAAGTAACAACGGTATCAGTAACCTTTACTGGTGTTTGAACCTTTACTGGTGTTTCTACAGCCTTAGTTCCTAGTAGCTGATCTACAATTTGATCTTTAGTGTATCCCTTGCTTTGTAAGGCTAATACCTTTTCAACAAAAGATGACATTTCTGTCTTTGCTGATGAAGCGTATTTATTAGATTCTGCATGTGCTACGGTTCCAAATATTCCGAACGCGACCACCAGGGTAAGTAAAATTTTTTTCATAGGATTCAATTAATTAATAGGTTGAGTAAACTTTTCGCACATAACATACCATCAGTAAAATATAAATATTATGTATACAAATTTTACCATTTTTTATGAATATGAAACAAGAAGTTTATGAATAAAAATCATAAATAAAAATAAACCCTAGATATGGAATTATCAAGGGTTTATTTTAAGAAATTTAGAGATACCAAATACTATAGACTTGGTTCTTCTGATGTTTTTTCAGCTTCTTCCTTGGCAGCCTCTGGAATTTTACAGGTATTTACTACGGTAGTTTTGTAGGTTGACCATGCTGACTTTTTATCTGACTTGTAGGTGCTTGCTGCTGATTTCTTGCTTGATTTAAAAGTAGAAAATGCTTCTTTACGTGCAACCTTTCGTTCTGAACTTTCTGTCTTTGACCACGCTTCGCTCAAACTTGTTTTTCGCTTTTCTAGAGCTGATACCATAGAAGTATTAAATTTAGTATAAGCAGAAATTATTGAACTTTCCCGAGTATTTACTGCATTTTTTACACAGGCAATGTCTCGTGCTGCAAAAGTAATTCCTGGAGTAAGAAAACCTAATAATAAAAATGATAGAAGATATTTTTTCATGCGTAAATGTGCTTAAGTTTTATAATATCACTCAGGCATAATCCTTAAGTGATTGTTTAAATTATATATCAAATATTTAAAAACCCTAAAGCTTAAAAGTTCGATTTTAAAAAGAATTTACATATAACTAAAACTCTTGTTCATCCCCTTCAATCATAGCTACAAATCTTATTCCATTCTCACCAAGAACTTTCTCGGGAATTCGATGATAAGCTCCAATTCTGTCAGCTTGTAACATTCCATCATGAACTGGAAAAACCACCTTAGGTTTCAAATGTAATGCATAATGAATGGCTTCTGAAACCGTACACCAAGGACCAGCTACCGGGAGAGCTAGTACATCGATTTCCTTTTCTGGGTTTGCAAATGAGTCACCTGGGTAAAATAATTTGTTATCAATAAAATAACCAGTATTCTGAACCTGCCCAAGTTCCTCAAAAATTTCTTCATGTTTACTATCACATGCTTCAAGTAAGCACTCATTTACGTATGTAGTATCACTTCCCTCAAGTAAGGTATAAGTAATTCCAAGTTTATCGAGCTGGATTCCAACTCCTGAATTGGTAAATATCTTTGCTTCTGGATTATTTTTAATAATTTTTTCTAAGGACTCAGTATGCAGATGATCTGCGTGTTCATGAGTAATAAGAATTACATCAATTCCTAAAATAGAATTTTGTTCAACTGAAAAGTTTCCTGGGTCAGTCAGTATGGTAAGTTTTTTTGTTTGAATTAAGAGACAACAGTGTCCGATTTTTCTGATTTTCATAATTTTATTATAACAAAAAGAAGTCTAAGCTCCTTTTATTTCTGATACCAGATTAGGTTCTAGTGCTAATAATATCCATTCTGCCATCTTCACTCAGAACAACATACTGATAGTCAGAGAGGAGGAGAAACGGCGGTTGATCGTCGAAACATACCTTATGCAAGCGTTCCTCAAGATATCGTTTTCTAAATGAATTTGACCCCCAGTGTGGAGCAATAATAATATTGGTAAAACCAAAAGCATCATAATTATCAAGTGTTATTCCCTCTGCCGCTTCTAAATAAATGGGTAGTTTAGGACCAGCAATAATAGATCCTGCACTGGTTCCAATATACGGCTTACCAGCATTCACCTGATCTTTAATAAAATTAAAAGAATCAGTTTTTCGTAATTGTTGCAGTAAGTGAATCGTATTACCTCCACACATATAAATAATATCGTGCGAATGTATTTGTTCTGCTATTTCAGACTGAGCTTTTCCGGTAATGCTAAAACGATCTACCTGGTACCCTTGATCAATGAGCGATTGTAAGTCATCAAGAAGCCACTGGTCATCACCTGGAACCTTGCCAATTTCTATTTCTGCAGCCGTATCAATAAACAAGACAGTTTTGTACCCCTTGGTCGCAAGGTAATTTTTATACATGTGTTCTGCTACACTAGCAACACTTGAAGTTAAAATAATCATGGGTTTATTATAACAAATTTTTTCGGATATAAGCCATGATAAAAACCACGTTTTAACGTGGTTTTGTTTTATTCTGAAAATAAATATAGGTAGTCTTGATACCCTTCTGCAATCATTGATTCTTTAGGTACAAACTTCAACGAAGCTGAATTGGTACAAAATCGACGGCCTCCTTCTTGTTTTGGACCATCTTCAAAGACATGTCCAACATGCCCAGCATCACTTCGTATTTCAGTACGAGTGATTGAAAGTGAATTATCTTCGTGCATGGTTACTGAATCATCTTTAATCGTTCTCCAGAAGCTTGGCCATCCTGTTCCTGAATCATATTTGTGGGTACTCGAAAAAAGAGGCTTGCCCGTTAGTTTATCAACATAAATTCCATCAGCTTTATTGTCCCAATAGGCATTATTAAATGGTGACTCAGTGCCACCTTCTGCGACAACATGGTATGCCAATGGGTCCAAGTTTTCTAGCATTTCTTCAATTTCTTGTTCTGTGTAGTTGTAGTCATTTTTTCTCTGAGGTATTTTATCGTTTATATTTTTTGTTTGTTCAGAACTTAGGAAAAGGAGCGCTGCATCTTTTGCCCAAGTCTCCTCTACGAAGCCCTGTCTTCCTGATGCTTTTTTATACCGTTCGTAATGTTCTGATGATTTTTTATAATAATCTTGGTGGTACTCTTCAGCTTCAAAAAAAGTTGAGAACGGAAGAATTTGTGTAGCAATTGTGGTATCAAACACTCCGCTTTTTTCTAGACGCATTTTTGAATCCCACGCAGCTTGTTCTTGCTCGGGTGACTGATAAAAAATTGCGGTCGTGTACTGGAATCCTCGGTCTGCAAATTGTCCCTCCTGATTGGTTGGGTCAATGTGGCTCCAATAAATATCCAAAATTTCTTCTAATGAAATAATTTGTGGGTCGTAGGTTACCTGAACTGATTCACGGTGTTTGGTAGTCCCCTTTGCAACAGTTAGATACCGAGCATCTGACTCATCTCCACCTGCGTATCCAGAGATAGCGGTAATGACTCCTGGTGCTTCTTGGAAATAGGCTTCCGTACACCAGAAGCATCCTCCAGCCAGGGTAATGGTTTCATAGGTTCCATCACCTACATGCAAAGTTTCATCTTGTGCATTGTTATTTGGAGAAAATCGTTCGAGCAGTGAGTCCTCAAATTGAATCGTTGCGCCATATCCTGAATCTAGAATATAGGTTTCAAGCTTTTTATCATATCCTGTTAAGATACTTAGTCCTACCAGGATAATCAATCCACCAAATAATTTTTTAATGGTACCTGCTGTTTGCATACGACTGGTAATCTTGTTCACAATTCGTTGTCCGAAATATGCGATTAATAATAGCGAAACGGCTAGCCCTAATGTGAAACCGATCAAATATACCAATCCTAAACCAAAGGATGCAGGCAGAATGGTTGCAATGATAAACAAATAGGTAGGTGAACAGGTAGTAAATACCGGACCTAAGGCGAGACCAATAAGCATATCCCCTCGAGAGCTTTGCTTTTGGTACCCTTCCCCGAGAACCTTGTTACTCGCTAAATTCAGCTTGTTAATGTATGGAATTTGCGCCCAAAAATCTGGGAATATCATTGCTAATCCAACAAGGATAATAATTCCACCAGAAAACGCAGTCCAAAACTGTTGAGGAATACTAATGAACAGAGTCGTTGCCTTTAATAACAAAGTAAACAGTATTACTGAAATTGAAAGTGATCCTATCACGGTAAGCGCACGTTTAGAGATTCCTAAAGATCCTTCTTCTGATGCTCCGATAACTACTGGTAACAACGGCAGAATACATGGTGCAAGTACCGTCAGTATCCCTGCAAAAATTGAAATAATAAAGAAAACCATGTTATTGAATTTCTGCTACCAGATTCATCAATTTAGGACTTCCGCTCCATTTTTTGATGAGGTTTCCATTTGCATCTACCTGTACCAAGGTGTGTTGGTTAGTTACCTCGTACTTCTTTTTCAAATCAGATTCCTTGTCGTAGTCTACCTTGAGGATGCTTACACCATCTGGTATTGCGGTCATGTTTTCTTCGATGTTTTTACTCAAACTTCGACATGATGGACACCATGAAGCATGAAAGAATAGTACAACATCACCTGATTCAGCTCGTGATAGTTTTTCAGGGGCATATGCTTCATAACTTCCCTTCATCATTGCCATATCAGATTCTGCTCCATCATCCATCATCTTCATATCATCTTTCATCATTCCCATGTCGTCCTTTGCCATGGTTTCTGACATGTCTTTGTTCATCATAGAATCTTTTATTCCCATAGATGAGTACGCAATTCCGCCAATTGCAACTACTGCGAGTGCTCCGATAATAATTCCAGTTGTCTTGTTCATAATGTTATATGTATGTTAATTACTAATACCCTTCTAGTATAGACAAGTGAAAAAGAAATGTAAAGTATACTTTACATTTCTTTTCTTCTCTTTTAGCTATAAATTTTTATCGCTCCAGATTCGAGTTCCGATTTTTACCACAATCATTCCGATAAGCGTTGCTACCAACCAAGGATCAACGGTGTGAGTGTAGCCTTGCACAACAATCCCCAGGGTCAGAATTCCTGCTCCTACAAGGAAGGCATTTCTCCCTGCGAGGGTTCGGTGCTGTGCTTCACGTTCGTCTTCTGATTTCTCCCGGAGGATAAAACTTGCAAAAGCTCCGAACAGCGCCAAAGCGGTCGCCAACATACACATCACCATCATATCTGGCATCCAGAAATGAAATGGGTTAAGGAGTAACACGGCGATGATAATAAGGGCGAGCGTTACGATAGTTTCTTTAAGATTATTTTTCATAGGTTATGGTAAATATTTTTTCAACGGGAGTTTTGAAAAATGTAGCAATTTTCAAAGCGAGTAAAATTGATGGAGTGTAGTTTCCCTTTTCAAGAGCAATAACGGTCTGTCGACTTACCCCAATTTCTGAGGCAAAGTTTTCTTGAGTTAGCTGCTTCTCGATTCGGTATTTACTTACTTGGTTGTTTACCTTTTCTTTCATACATCTTGGTTTTTTGATTATAGGCTATTCTTTGGTGATGTAAAGTTATCTTTACTTTTCAATTTCTATAGTATTAATGATCAAGTCAGGAGTAACATTAGCTGCTTCAAATACCAAAATCCACGCTGGAGTATCTACACTTTTTCTATACTCGCTCATCGCCTCCAAACTCTCCCAAATAGTTACAATTCGCCATAATTCAGGCTCTTTTATATCTTGAACCAAACAAGAATTAATAAGGCTTGTAGGTAGACTCTGTCGATCAACTTTCTCATATCCTTCCCTTAGTGTTTTCCACTGAGCTTCGTTAACTCTTGCTTCTACTATCGATAATATTTTCACATGTCTATTATAACAAAAAATCACCGACTGAGGGGCGGTGATTTATAAATACCTATGGTTATTATTTATTACTAAACACTGCTGTTACAATTTGCTTTTCCTTATGATTCTGAAGCGCTTGAAGGTACTCGTCATAGCTATAAACTTCTATCGCAGCAATATCAACGTCTGAATTATGATTAAACCTTTCTTGAATTTCACTACTTGAAACTGATAATTCTACTTCCAAATAAAAAGCTGCGTTGGTATGCATATCTTGATACATTGCCCTTAATACCATACTGGCTATTTCAGACTCCTTAATTCCAGCCTCTTCAAGTAATTCTGCGCGAAGCACCTTAAAAATATAATCTGAATCCATTGGTATATTTGTTTCCATTATACCCCCAAGAAGATCATGGGTATTTCGATTCATCGATTTTCCAGATAACTTAACCATAAGATATCTTTCGTCAGAAGTTTTTACCGTTGCTCCTACGTAACATCCATTTCTATACATTGTTTCATCAAATTGAACTTTCGGAAGCGCATCTCGTAATCCATAACGCGTCTTGTAATCCACTATTCCAAAATCTAAATGTATTTTTCCATTTTCCTTTTTTAATGAATTTAATCGGTATGATGTTCCATTGTAGAGATGTAAGCCTCTTTCTTGTGCTTCATTCATTTTGTTTTCCCAAATTTTCTCGATATCATCTTTCACTGAATCGAGAATTACAAGATTTGAAGGACTTACAGAAACTACTAAGTCGTCAGCGGTAAAATTTCCTTCTATGAAAAGTTTAGGAGTAATCATTGTTTTATTATACTAAAATTCTAGAATGTTTTCTTGTATCAGGTATTCTTGAAAGCTGAAAATTCATTCGTTAAATAGCAATGTATATTATTCAACCTAACTATCATTATGATACAATTATTCCATGAAAAATATTGGCTTCACACGAAATCTTATTAAAGGAAAGATTGCAGAAATTATCTTTGAGAGAATGTTACGCGAAGCTGGTATCTTTACCGTTATGCATTTCGGCTATGAATACATCCTACCTGAACTAGCAAAAGGAAATGGTTTTGATAAGGAATCAGAAACAATGAAAGCCATTCGGAGAGCTCCAGACTTTGCGGTTATCAACAACGAAACAAAACAAGTTCATTTAATTGAAGTTAAGTACAGAAATACAAAAGTTAATTCAAATATATTAACCATTGCACAAGAAATGGGCGAAGCATGGAATCCATCATATATTTTTCTTGCAACAAAAGATGGTTTCTATTTTGATAATATTGAAAACGTTATAAAAAAGAAAGGCGATATTAAGAAACTAGTACATAAAAATATTCCTGCAAAACTACAGGAAAAATACCTGAAATTATTGAATGAAATGGAGGGATAAAGTTATTATTTAACGTATTAACTTATTTTTAGCAAAAAGACTAGTCACAAAGACTAGTCTTTAAAATTGAATTTTAAAATAGATTACTTGTACCAAGTACCTTTACCAGGAACAGATACTGGCCATCCTGATCCGAAAGGTCTCTCACCAGGTACCACATTATCTATATCTACAACAAGAACTCCTCCTATGTAAAAATCACTATTAAATACTGACCATGTATTATAGACATTCGATGGAAATCGTTGACCTCTCTGAAAAACTACCTGGGCATTATCTTGGTTAGCATCACCTTTATTAGTAACAATATAATTTTCATACTGCTTGAACGATTCAATATCCGCGGCATCAGCACAACCAATAGTAAAAGTTTTTATATGATTAGGGTCGGTGTCTCTGGTATCTAAATAGGCTCTAGGTAAATTTGATGCAGCATAATATACCTTTGGAATACCATTAGCGTATTCACCATCATGCAAGTAGGTACCAGAACCAAGACTAGAACCTGAAGAATCATTTAAGTTAAAATCAGGCTCAAAGGTCACATTATCAGACCACTCACCAAACGGTTCACTAGTAGCCCATATCATCGCTGTCAATAAATAGCGTTTCCCTGGATAAGAAGTAGATTCTTCGATACGGTATCCGAATGCATCAGGAATCCATGAATCATCGGAGTTACTTTTCTGACTATTTTGAATTACACCCTCTTTGATACCTACAATATTTTTTTCCTTCAATTGAATTACCTTGGATTCTAAAAATATCTTACTTATCGTTTTTCGATCGACAATAACATCAGTAATCATTACCTCTGATATCTCATAAATTTCTTGGCTTCTAGAAACTAAAGCACTGGCTGGTTCAATATATTCTCCTATATTAATCCTAGCTTCATTTTCCAAACCATTAATTCCCTTCTCTATTGTTTCTCTAAAAGAAGCTTCGTCGGAAATTTCATCTAACGGAACAAAACCGCGAAATGGTATTTCACCTAATAGAAAATTATGAGTTACGACAACTGAAGATTTCTTAATTTCTAGTTGTTTTATCTGTGACTCTAATTTTGAATAAGAAACTGGATTTTCAAACAAAACTTGGAAACTAGATCCTTGAATTGATTTTTCTTCGCTCGGATTTTCATCTTTTGAACAAGAAGTTAGTATTGCTAACATTGCAATCCCTATAAAAGTTTTTTTCATAGTAAAAGTATTTAATTGTTAATGAACAAAATTATTCTTAATTAACTTAACTTATTTTTATAAAAATATTGTAAAATAAAATTATGAATACCTTACGAACCAATTTTGGAATACTTGCTATTTCTTTGTTAATTAATGTTGGACTGATATATAGATTACTCCATATAATAAACTACAGTAATTTTATTAATGTCAATTATCTAACGGTGTCACTGATTTTTTTGTCTCCCTTTTTACACTTTTTTATATTTTTATTATTAGTAAAAAATATATTCAAAAAAGATACATTATTCAATATACGTTTGTATTTTGGTATTAACACTATTTATTTTTTACTATCGTATGTTTTATATTATTACCTTTATAGCGATGTTTATATCTATAATCCCCTTTTCTCGAATAATCCACTAGAGAATGATGTTTATTCAGAAGTCTTCAGCAATGTTTATTCAGAAACGAAAGTAGCTTTTATGTTATTCATGATTAGCCTTTTGGGATTTGCGACAACTTTTGTCTATAGAAAAAATAAAAAATCCTCCAGAATATCAACATTCTTTTGATTCTATATTTAAAAAGTGATATACATCTAACCTACAATTTTGACGATGCCATTTTTTACAAAGACGGCCTGTTCATTGGTGATTGGAATAACTTCATAATTGGTTTTCTTTTTAAACTCTTCAACCTCATCTTTTAAACCTTCATGGAAATGTGGAAAAATCATAATGTCAGTAAGATTACATCCATGTAAATCATTTAGTTCAATTTCATTTTTATCTCCTTCACTTCCCCAACCAGCAATTTCTATATTTGGCCCGGCAATAATACTTCCGGCAGATACACCAACATATATGGTTCCTTTGTTTATTTGATTTATAATATACGAATCTAGTTCTGTTTCTCGTAATTTATCAAGAATAGAAAAAGTATTACCTCCACATACATAAATAACACCAAAGTCTCCAAGATTTTCTAATTCTACTTGATAGTGCATATTAGCTATTTCAACATTCTGAAAACCTACGCCAATCAATTCTTGTTTTGATTGTTGTACGTACGATTCTTCTATTGAATTTTTTGCATAAGCAACAACAAGTGCTCTGACGGTATAGATAGAACCGGAAAACTCATCAATTAGCACCCTGGAAATTTGTGGGGTTATAAGTCCTGCTGAAGTAAGTAATAATTTAGACATGTGTATATTTTAGCCTAGTGGTACTTTTATTTAAAGGAAACTACTACATTAGCTATATAAAAAAGTAGCTGGAATTTATTTCTGAAATACCATCTCCATTTCAGTAATCGCATTTCCACTTTGCATTATAAACTTTTCATCCACCCATCTTTTTCCGGTATCTACGAAGCCAATTTTTTCATAAAATTTTCTGGCATTCATATTATAGTCCGCAAGGGCTACATATATTGGTTTTCCATTATCAAAAGTTTGTTTTGCTCTTTCCCATAGCTTATAGCCAATACCTCTTCCCTGATAATCAGGTAGTACATAAATTGCTTGTAATCGGTTTTCTGTTTCTGATCGAACGATTCTACATACTCCGACCACTTTGGTATGTTCTTTGGCTACCAAGAAACTTTCGTTTTCAGGAATGGTTGCTATTTTTTCCTTAGCTTCTTCAATTGATTCAGAGGTAAAGTAATCTCGGAATCGGTGCTCTATGTCTTGAACGGTTATTCCTGTATTTTCATTTGGATAGGTTGCAAGCCAGGTTGTATAGAATACCTCTTTCATATCCAACACATCTTCAGGACTTATTACGGTTACAATACATTCATTTGTTAATTCAAATTCTTCCATGTAGTAAGTATAGCAGACGAAGGTTGGGTTAATAAAAAAGAAAAACCTCCGGCTGGAGGATTACATATTTATCCATAACTACTTTATTCAACAGCTAATCAAGAAAGAGTTTCGTATATAAATAAGCCATTTTCCATCAGATTAAATATTCTTTTCAGATCATTTTATATTTACTCTTAACTCAAATGTTAAAGAAATTATAAATAGTGCCCTATTAATATATATAACTAATTATGTCGTTTACCAGCTGTATTGATCCATTTCTCCCAAGATGTTTTTTAACTTCAGAGTAATCTTGTTGTTGAAAATTAATTCTTTTAATTTCCTGACTAATATCATCTGCGTACTTTTGAATAATTAAATCAGACGCTTTGGCCGAAATATCATCTATAAAATCTAGTGCATCCTTCTCTGAGGTAGAATAATCTACCTTTATACTAAGTAATTCATTCCATGTTCGATGAAAAATATTTTTTGAAATCTTAACAAAAGAGCCTTGCGTTTGTATTTGTGATAAATTTGATGGTACGATAAAAATAATTCCTGATGACAAATAGATAGATTCAATAGAAGAATTTAACCCCCCGGTACCTATTACTATACTATTTTTATTTATTAAATTTATTACCTCACTATGTGGAAGGTTTTTTACTTGGATCTGTCTGTTTATGATTCTTTGAGACAAATAGTCACACGCTGCTGTTCCAGCAACTAAATAAACACTCTTGGATTCGAAATTAACTCTATTTAAAATATTTATTATAAAATTCAAATAGTTTACTTGAAGCCCATTTCTTAGTGGATTTAGACAACCTCCAAGATTAACAATAATTCTTTCTTCTGAATCAAAATTTTGCTTTTGAAGAAGAAAATTATCTATAATTCTTATATTATAAGATTCATATTCTCCCAATTCATGCATTAGAAGTGGATGCTTTGTCCAATAAATGACATCAGCAGAAAGATGATCTTCAGGAATAGCTTTCCAAAGCCAGGCCAAGCCATCAATAAAAAAAGAAGTTATTTTTAAGTCTTTGACAACTTTTATAATGAATCTATTTTGGAAACTAACACACAAATCAATATCCCCAAGGGAAACAAGAGCTTCTCGTAAGGCTATTTCTGACCTTTCGTCGACTTTAATCTTCTTTATATTTATTTGATCACCTATTATTTCTTGAGAGAAAGATGAGCCTAAATAATATATTTCAAGATCCTGCATTTCTCTATTTAAAAGTTCCCTAATTACAGAATTTGCTTTTGAACTAGGTCCAAAGCCGAATGGGTTTGAGACGATTACTATTTTTTTCATGGTATTATTGATTAGTGATAAATGAACAAATTAAAATTTTAGATTCAACTCTACGCGAGGGCCTACAAAGTATTTATGCTGAAAATATTAAAAGCATGAAATTTGAATATGTTCATTCAGCAAACAAACTTGGTATTTTAAACTTTGAATACAATAATGTTCTTTTTTCTGATACTGAGCTAAGGGAGTTTTTATTACTTATTGATAAATTTTCAAATTCAACTTTTTATATGCATTTTTACCTTAACGATAAAAATGTTAACAAGCTTTTAACAATTCCAGAAATTGAATTTATAAGCACGTTTATCCCGTACAAATATACAGGTGAACATATTTCACTTATTAAAAAAATATTATCTTCAGGTAAAAAAATTAGGGTTTCCATCGAGAATGGCTTCGGGCTGTCTTCTTCTGAAATTGAAGATCTTTTTTTGAGCTTTAAAAATATTGATTGTATTAATCGCTTATCTTTTTCTGACACCATCGGTATGGTATCTCCAAAAGATTTAGCTCTAAAATTAGAGGAGTTTGCAAATATTGGCTTTTTTGAAGAAAATGATGTTGAGTTTCATTTTCATAATGACAGAGGTCTTGCAATTGCAAATGCACTTACTGTTATTGAGCACATGTCATTATTTAAAAAGAATATCTACCTAAGCGTCAGTGCTTTTGGTATTGGTGAAAGAAACGGTATCCTTCCCCTACAAGGATTATTGGCGAACCTTAAGTTTTTGAATATTTTAAGTGAGAAAAATATTTTTCACCTATCGTCTTTTAATGAAATGTTTTATGAAAGAGGTATCTTTTTTGATACAACTCCATTAGGGATAAATGCATTCCACCATTCAGCAACAAGTCATATTATGCTCTCGCCTGAAGACTACTCACAGCTTGAGCCTAAAAAATTTAATATGAAAAATAAAATAGTTGTTCAGCATAACTCTTCAGATGAGGTAATTATGGGCATAATAAAAAAATTTTATGGCAGTAGCAGTAATGAAATATTTACAAAGATTAAAAAAGAATTTTCAAATGGGAAAAAGTTTTTTATTTTAGATACTCTTGATCAAAATATTTTTTTATAGAATCTTTCCTATAATCATGGTCACTTACGTCTAAATGAATAGATTTATCAAATAAAATACAAGAAGAAGTATCATTATTCAGTAAGTTAAACAATTTATAATTATCTGCATATTTTACATTATTCCTACTTTTGCTCATTTTTTCACCATCTACATCTGATAAGATCGTGGGAGTGAAAAGCATTTTAGGTACCTTCTTGTGAGGAATAAATTTTTTTATCATTTCTTCCCTAATTAAATGATCATTTTCGCTTAAGTGATCACCTCCACTTAATAGTATGTCAATATTCTCATATGCTGCCAGACGGCCTATTAGAAGAGGTTTATGATACCACCAATAGCTAAAATCACTGGTTAATCCAGAATGATTACTGCCACAACGATCGCATTTAAAACTAACATAAGAATCATCTTTCCCGAAAGAAAAAGAATGAGTGCTTACAAAAAAACAGTTATTACAAACTAATCCAGCAAAAGATAATGGCTCTGTTAAAACTTCTCTGGAAGATAATTTCTGGTAAATATTTTTTTGGGTTACAGGGTCTTTTAAAGTTTGAATTAAAAAATCTCTAAATTCGGCATTTTGTAGCAAATCAGAGTTTCTAAAAAATTGAAACTGAAGCAACTCATAATCCTTAAGAAAAAATTTAATGTTAGCTTCAATAACCTGATGCCAAAAATCAACCATCTTTTCATCACCTTTTTTTAAATATTGTATGGTTGTATTTTTAGGTCTTATGTTGTAAGGATATTTTCTATAATCTGGACCATCCAGCTCATCTTGTTCCCAATCATTTATAGAAATAATAAAAGTAAACCGTGGTTCATTTCCCGTAAGACTATTAAAGTCATCGCAAATTATTTTCGGATAAACACAAAGAGCTGATGCATTACCAGCATGGAAACCATAAGGTCGTATTCCTATGTGAATTTTTTCATCTCCATTAAGAGTTTTAACAAGCTCTCTTACACCGTTGCGATAATAGTAAACATCTTGCTTCATAAAGTTATTTAAAGAAAGTATTAATAAGCAAAAGAGCATCTTCCAATGTTTCTACTCTTGCATGAATATGATAATCAAAAAAATAATTACCAATATTTGCTGAGCCAAAAACTATGACTGGTATATTATTCTGAAAAGCCAATAAAATTTCCATTGAAGTCCCAATAATAGGTACATTTTTAAAACTATCATTAACAAGTAGAACATCAGATTTTAGAACCTGATTTTTATCTCTTATGATAGCAAGACGTGGGTCAGGCAGGGTTTCTCTTTCTTCCCTTCCCTGATATGGATTAAAAACATAAAAATTTTGTGAAAGATTTTTTGCTGCATCCTCTCTCCATTTTAAGCCCTCTGCTCTTTCAACCCCCCTCATAGCACCACTAAGAAAAATTTGTTTCATACGTTTTATAAATAATTAATAATATTAAGTTTACCATAATAACTTTATGTATAACAATACATAAAATTATTTTAAATAAAAATGATATAATTCACATATCATGAAAATATACTTTGGTTGCCATACTCGAGATCTCGATGAATTCCATCAAAACCATAGAGAAATCAGGGAGATACTTTTAGAACTTAATAATGAATTTACTCATGACTGGCTAGGTGAGGTGGTACACGGAACTCAAAAGGATTTAAATATGAAAATTTGGTATCAAAAAATTATGAAATCTCTTATCTCTGCTGATGTAGCTATTTTTGACATATCGCGGCCAAGTTTAAGTTTAGGACACCAAATTGCGTTCGCTCTAGACAATAAAATTCCAACACTGCTTGTAGCACAAAAAAGTGAGCAAAACATCCAAGATAGTTTTATTAGCGGAGCTATTTCTGAATCGCTTATTTCAATCTCATATTCTAAAACATTTGAATTAAAACCTAAATTAAAGAAATTTATCGAATCTATAGAGGCTAAAAAAATGGGAAGGGTAAATTTCCTACTAGAGAAAAAATATCTAGACTATCTTAACTGGTCAAAAACAATCAAAAACAGAAGTTTAACAGATTCAATTAGACAAGGGTTAGATGCCCTAATGAGTAAGGACAATTTTTAATTTTTGTGTTACCATAAATTTAAATTTAAAACTTAAAAAAATGGAAAATAAAATAATTAATTGGTTTTTAGAAAATATGAGTAACCCTTCAGTTATTGATATATCTTCTTGCTCGCGAATAGGAATCCCAAATATTAAATATGAGATTCCAAATATGTTTCGCTCATCATTTTCAAACAAACTTATAGGTGGATATCTACCTAGTGGATTTGGATCAGGTCAGTATGACCTCTCTAAAGTAACTATTGTTGGGGGCATATGCCTACTAACAACCGCTGATATGAAATCTATTTATCAGAAACATGAAGGATATGTATTTTCAGATGTTAAACATTTTAAAGAATGGTATTCATCTTGGTATCCAAGAATTGACCAGCTACATGATTCAGTTGGGTTTATCAATAATACCAAAGAGATTGTGTATATTGCAGAAGACATTTTTTTTGCAAAAAGAATTTCATTGTACACTGGGTTAAATGTAAGAGATATTTCAGAAGTACTAAGAGAGGTACACTTATCTCAAGGGCATCCAACATTATGCAGATATTTAAACAACTACGGATACCGGGGTAAAGTTCGCTGTATATTTATTTCAGAAATAGAATCGGAACTTAACATTGCATTTAAAGCTTGGTCGCGTTTTTTGAATATCCAAGTAAAAGAAAGTGATGTTGATTTCACTAAAGTAGAAATAATGTACACCAACTTATGGCTAGACGTCCTAGATATTTCAGATTTTGGGCTTATATACGAACCATCTACAAAATTAGAAATCAGACCCTGGTTAGATACTTCAAAAGAACTCTCTAAAAACAATATTGGTAATGGATTCAATAGAAGTCTTGCTACTCTCTCATATATTCCTTTTTTAACATCAAAAGGAGGTATGAGTACCCTTTCCTTTCATGAAGTTCCCAATGCAGGTAATTTTGAAGAATTTGATATATCAAAAGAACTTTCTTGGTATTCAATGAATATCTTATTTATGAAAGGTAAACTAAGAGACCAAGGATTGACATCTTTTTCAGAGGATGAACTTATAAAAAACATAAAAGATGAACTAAATAAAATTTATAGAACAAAAAACAGTCTTTCTTAAAAGGCTGTTTTTAAATATTTTTAAATGCTTCGTTTGTGTTTCTTAATAATTCATATAGTTTATTAAATTATATTTAATTTTTACTCTTATTGATATAATTAATCAAAGTATTTTAATACTTTCAATTTCAGAAATATATGTTATTATAAATAATAGAGTAATATTTAAAAAAAAATAATTTCAATAACATTAAAAAAGAAAGTAATGAGTTCAATAACATTAAAAAAAGTAAGTTTCGGTTATCATACTGAAAACATCATCCAAAATGTTTCCCTATCCTTTAATCAAGGAGACAGGATAGCTATTATTGGAGAAAACGGTACCGGAAAGAGTACTCTTATGAAGATTTTTTCTGGGATACTAGAACCAAGCGCAGGAAATATTTTTTGTGAAAATTGGGTGGAAAAAGTTTATATATCACAAGAATTTACTGGTGATACAACACAGACTATTTCGCTATATATATCCGAAAACACAACAAATATCCCTGAAGCAAACAGGTTGTTATCAAAAATTGGTTTCTATGAGAATGAAGACAAATCAATCCAAGAACGTCTCATTTCCAGTTTATCGGGGGGTCAAAAACGAATGCTCGAATTTGCGACTGCGTTCTCAAGATCTCCTATGTTCATTTTTATTGATGAACCAGAAAATCATTTTGATATTATTGCTAGAAAGTTTATTGCTGAATTAATGTCTTCACATTGGGGTGGCGTTATGTTTGTTTCTCACGATCAGTATCTTATTGATGAAGTATCTAATCAAATTATCGAACTTGAAAACGGAGAATTAAGAAAAGTTTCAGATATGAGTTATGAAGAGGGGCAAGAATCCCGAAAAAGAAATATCGAAGCTGATGCACGCAAATGGCAAACCGAAAAAAAGGAACTTGAGAAGTTAAAAGAGGCCGTCGCTCTACTTAAAAGACAAGCAGAGCAGAATCACAAACGGGCACCTTCGTATAGATCAAGAAAAAGAGAGTACGACAGAAGATTCGCTGCGTTAGAAAAAAGCAAACCTACCGCAGACCGCAAGGAAACGAAGATTAGAATCAATGAAGTTGATCAAAAAAACAAGAAGATAATATTAAAATCTGAGAATATGAGTTTTCATTTTCCAGAAAGAGACTTCTTATTTAAAGACGTAAACCTTCTCATGAGCTTTGGACAAAAAATTGCTCTCATTGGAAGAAATGGCTCAGGTAAATCAACTTTATTTAATTTATTTACAAAGAAAATCGAACCACAAACAGGATCAATTGGTACCGGAGTAAATATTATTATTGAGTATTTTAACCAGAATCATGACTCGCTCAATCTTAAAAAAACTGCTCTATGGCATTGTTTTGAAATTGGAATGAGTGAGGCTAAAGCTCGGTCTTTCCTAGCAAACCTTTTGTTTAGTAGAAATGAATCTGAATCACCGATAGACTCCCTGTCTGGTGGACAGAAAAGTAAATTAAGATTTGCTCTCTTGTTTGCTAAAAATCCAGAGTTGTTAATTCTTGACGAACCCACAAATAACTTAGACTCAACAATGTGGCATTTGCTAGTTGATTGGCTTGAGGAATATACAGGAACTGTAATTTTAGTATCACATGACCGCTATTTTCTAGAATCTTGTAACCTTGATAAGTATTGGGTAATCAATAATCAACAAATTGAAGAAACTGAGGATGATATTGATTCAATATTACTTGGTTTAGAAAATTAAATTAAATGACCTCTTATGAGGTCATTTTTTAATTTACTAATAATTTAATTAAAATTTAAACTGCTTCCTTAATCTATATTATTCCCTATTCTCAAAGTGAAAAAGACACTCAAGCTTTTCTACAAGTTCCGAGCTACTTTCACGAGCTTTTTTATGGTCAGCGTCTATAGAGTTCGGATTCGTTGTCACTGATTCTCGGACTTTCTCAAAATCATCTGCCTCCATAAAATAATTTATAATTGGAAAAATATGTTCACATATTTACGCGAACATCTCCTCCATTTTCTTTCTGAGGTTCTTAACCTTATCTTCAATAATCTCAGCATTAAGGTTATCTTCACCGTGATGAACATCTCGTAATTTTAAAGTTTCAAATGCTGCTCCAATTCCTTTTTCGACATCTTCTTCCAATAAAGCTCCGGTATCTTTGAAGAGCTGTAATACATGGATATTTTTCTCCACATCTATTTCTCTTAGAACCATAGACATCCTACCGGAAATAATATGCTTTAGATCGTTGCGAGAATGTTCCCCTAATTCTATCGGAGCTTGAGGTCCGTGCTTACGGCGAAAAATTTGTAGGGTATTAAGGTCTCCATTTTTATAGTATTTTGATATAGCTCTTGAAAGTTCTATTTTCAAATCTTCAATATTTTCTCTCGTTTCTACGGGTTTCTTTTCTTGTTCTTTGAAATTTTGAATCTTTTCATTTCTAGCATCATCATATTCGGGTTTAGCCTTTTCTTCCTCTAAGTACTGTTTTGCAGTATCAGAATCAATTTCTTTTATTTGATCGTAGTTTTTTTTGACAGTAGATCTATATGCTTCAAAGTTTTCCATGTGGTTATTATACCAGATTAAGATGTTTATTGTTTCAATATCATTTTTATTTTCTGCTTGTTGAATTTTTTTTTCTTTTAGCAGTAAAAGACCTAAATCAGGACGGTCAGTCTTTTTCAACTGAATCAATACGGAAACAGTATTTTAATTAGATTTTTTTTGTTTTTTCCATTCAAAATTAATTAAAAAAGCAAAAATACCAAGGATTCCTGACATAATAATTGGGATACTTGGATTATCAGTTATAAAAAAAGTTGCAAGAAAAGGACCAATCACCATAGAGAGTGACATTAGTGACGAAGAAATTCCCAGGTATTCCCCTCTTTTTTCTTCAGAAGCATTCGCAATTATTCCTCCATAAAGAGCACGAATAGTTCCCTGACCTATTGTTGTTCCTATAAGCCCGATGATTAAGGCAGTCATTAGTGGAATTGATTGAAAAAGCATACCTACCCCAAAAACAATAAACATTAGTTGGCTTATTTTTTGTGATGACCCTATTTTTAACCACAAGCGCTTTAAAAGAACCAGTTGGTTTAAAAGAATAAGTACTCCAATTCCACCAAAAATTATACCGATAACAAATGAGCTCATTCCAAAAGTACGTGCAAGATATAAGGAAAAACTACTTTGTTGAAGTGATAAAGCTATCCCAAAAATAAACCATGTTGCAAAAACCTTTCTCATATCAGGTAAGGCAAATCCATCAATGATAGAAGTGAAAGGGTTATAAGATATTTTTTTTGTTTTATCTTTTTGAGGGTGTGTTTCAGGAAAAAAGAAGTAGGCAAAAATAACATTAGAAAGAGCTAAAATCCCTACAAACCAAAATGGTGTTGTGGTACTTATTTTAGAAAGGAGTCCTCCTAAAGCAGGTCCAATAATAAATCCAATACCAAATAAAGCCCCAAAGAGACCCATATTTAAAGTTCGCTCTTTATCAGATTTTGCAATATCAGCCAGCGCACTTTGGGCACTGGTAATATTTCCTGCTGCAAGCCCATCAATAATACGACCAACAAAAAGTACCCAAATACTTTTAGCCGAAGCAAAAATAAGCCACCCAAGAGCACTGCTCGCAATACTAATTAATAGTACAGGCCTTCGTCCAATTTTATCAGAAAGCGACCCCAAGAGAGGTGCGGATAGAAAAGAAAGAAGTGCATAAACAGCAAAGAGAATAGTGACAATGGAGTCGGATACACCGAAACCTTGAACATAAAACGGTAAAACAGGGATAATAATTCCAAGTCCTATAATATCTATGAATACCGTTGTGAGGAGAAAAAATTTAATTTTCATGTCTCGGATTATACCCCTAAAATACAAAAGACGTGTGTTAAAAAAATGCTTTATAAATAAGGATTTTTAAACTTATATCTTCCCTATTAATTTAAAAGTTTGTATTAGATTAATCACTAGCCGATAATTAAGCTAGCTCAAGCTTGCTGGTCGTATGGGAAGGTGTTCGAGCTTTTTTAAAAGAAAAAGCTACAATCATTTAAGATGTAGCTCGTTTCTGTTAAATTTTTAAGCAATTGCTTTTAATGTCGAACCGAATGTCATTCTGTTGATATCATCCTGACAATAGAAAGTTCCTTTAAATTCATGACCAGTGTATAAAGAATAAATTTCTTTTAACATATTTACGGCTTCGGAACATAGAGGTACTTTTTCAATAAGTGCACTTCCATGAATAAATGTATTTAAAGCGATATTACCAGTTCCTACCCATCCTCCATATCTAGCATCAGGGTGAACCATCACAATCTGAGCTGGTTTCATAGCCACTGGAACATCACCATTGAAATCAAGCGATAAACATTCTCCTAGGTGTGAATAGGTAACATTATAAATGTTACCAAGAAGAGGAATGTTCTTAGATTCAAACCTCTTCTTGATGATTTCGATACTGTCGATTAAGTTTTTCATTTATTATAATTTAGTTATTTAATTAAATAATATTACATAATTACCAAATTGTCAATATATTGTCATCTTCAAGGATTTATTTAAAAGCGTCATATTTTATATAGTGTTTTTAAGTATTATTTATGTTGCTGGCCGTATGGGAGGATGTTCGAGCTTATTTCATTAAATTATCTTAGAAAATCCAAAATACTTTTTAAGGATTTTATGCCAGAACTCAGTTTTTGCAGTTCTGTATTCTTTATATCTTTTGCTTTCAAAATTTCTCTTTAGTTGATTATACTCTTCTAGAACGTCGAGGTTATTAATTAATATATCTCTACCGCCAAAGTAATACATTCCTGACTCTGATCCATTAACAGTAACAATATAATCAACTGGAAATTCTTTTGTATCTTTTTTAAATATTGCCTTGTCTAAAGTCCAGATATCCTTGCGTTTTATTTCTACATAACTTTCCATATATTCACAGACCTTCTGGAAATCTTTTTTATCTACTCTTATTTGAATATCTATGTCTCGCTTAGTTAAACAGCCAGGAATTGCTAATCCTCCGAGGTGCTCAATTTTTAAATCTATATCTTCTAATAAAGAAAGGATTTTTTTTCTTTTCTTTCTCAAAAAAAATATTAGCTTCTTCATGTAATTCATCGGATAAAGTAAAGTGACATACTGTTTGGTCATTTGCCATAAATTTATGGTATCAAAATATAATATTTTTAGATAGAGAAAGTGTGTGCTGACTAACACGGTCTAGAACTTGCAAGGTCAAGCGCTAAAAATCCTAGGCGATATACTATTAGTTAAAACACGAGGTGTCTCGATCTTAATAAGTTAGGTGATGATAATTCCACCTCTCTTAGTCACTATTCCTAATAAATTCAAATGACAATAAATGCCAATTTTATTAAAAAATGACCGGAATAAATTCCGGTCATGAATGTAATTAAATTTTTATTCTAAAATTATCATAAACATTAATCATTTTTTTAAAAACATCATTTGCATTCTCTCCTTCAATCTGTACCCATCCCGAGTTGTTTGTATATTGTCGTTTTGACTCAATATAATCTCCTATTGAATATATAACCTCTCCTCCAATCACTCCTTCAAATTTTGATAGTTCAGAAAAGGCTGTTATCTCTTTTATAATTCCTGATGAAAGCGGCATTGGCAAAAACATATCTCCAACAGACCTCATACCATTCTTGGGGATTATACTAATTTTCTGTCCAGTTATTATTTTAATAAGAACAGAAAAAATATCAATACCATATGCACGACTATGGTTTAAAAGCATGTGTTCTCCTGGGGTTCTCCATGCAAACTCGCAGATAGTAGGTAGACCTAGTTCATCAATAAATGTTTCTAAATGTAAATATCCATTTTCGAGATTAAGTCCTGAGACTATTTTTTGGGCAAGTTTATCTTCTTCAAAATTAATCTGAGATGGACGACATGGAACGGTAATCTGGGCAAATCTTTCTTTTGTCTCTGCAAAACTTAAATTTGTATAAGGTAACCATGTCAAAAAAGTTGCAACCACTTTTCCATTTTGAATAAGTGCATCTGTACACCATATTCGATGTGGTGAAAACTCCTCAACTATATATCTTCCTGTTGAATAATCTAGACTTAGATTCTCTAAATCTTTCAAATTATTGATTTTATACACCTCCTTAGAAGATAATCCACGTCTCCATTTTACAATAATTGGAAAACCTTTTCTTTTAATAAAAGAATTAATATCTTTTATGGAAAAAATATTCTGGTACGTCATTGAAGGTAACCCAAGTTCAATAATTTTATCCTTCATTATCCCCTTATCTCGGACGCATAAAGCCTGATTCTCAGTTAATGATCCATTTAAATTAAGCATTCGAGCAAATTTCTGAATGAATTCTTGATTATATTCAGAATCATTGTAAAAATAATCTATTCTTACCTTATGGTTTTTGCAAAATTGCTTAAATCGTTTAACTTCAAAATCGATAGCAACTTCTTTATCTAAAACAAAACTTAATATATGCTTTGTTTTATCTAGGTACTCAGATGAAAAATTGAAAGATTGTTTAAATCGCAGAATAATCAAATTTATTTCTGTACACTCACACACTCTACCAGAGAGCATGCTAGATGTCTCTTCGGTAAATAATAGTGTTGGTAGCATAAATAATTAAATTTTAGTTTTAAAATACTGTTTGATTAAATACTAACTATGATTTCAGAAATAGCAAGTAATTTTTAAATATAGGAAAATATCTTTAATGAAAGTAGATTGAGATGCTAATTTATTGTCAAAAAAATTTGTTTAATCTTCTCAACGGTGTTCTCTAATTCATTATCAAACAAGAGATAATTCTTCAAATTATTAAAATTTACCCACTTATATATTCGGACTTCTTCCGGGGCAGGAATTATATTTGACCCATCACCCATGTAATTAAAACCAAAAAAGTATCTTTCAGAACCTTTGTATTCTTTTCCGTCTCGATTAAGACGTATTGTTTTAAAATCAATAAAAAGAGGCTCTCTTGCTTTTCCAACAAGCCTAAGAGATTCTTTAGGGATAGAAAGTTCTTCTTTTATTTCTCTGTAGACTGCATCTTCTAGTGTTTCATTTTCTTCAAGTCCCCCACCAGGAATAGCAAAATATTTCTCTTCGAAAGAAACAAGGTTTACAATAAGAAATTCATTTTTATTATTCATAATCAATGCTGAAACGCCTTTTCTGTACATACAGTAAATATATCACATAAAGAAAAATATACTGAATTTCAAAAATTCATTTAAATTAAAAATAGAAATAAATTAAGTGCATATTCTCTTAAACTATCAGGTAACTCTCTAAAAGATAGACTAGGATCTATCAATTCAACTTCAATAATTTCATATTTATTTTGATATTTAACAAAATCAATCCGACAAATAGATGGGATTTCATGGAATCTTTTTTTAAAAAAAATAAAGACTTGCTCTCCCATATCTTTTATATTATCAGGAACCGATTCAATTGGTAAAATTAGTGGTTCTTTTTTATCTTTCAAAATACCTGGAAAACGATGAATGCCGTAGCACTGATTTCCATTTAAGATAACTAAAGATATTTCCCCTCGAGAAATTGATGGTCGATACGGCTGAATTATAAATTTTATTTCTTTGTTTTCGTAAATTTTTTTGAGTATTTCAGTATTATTTTTTTTAAATCTATATTTGTTTGTTAAAAAACCGCTTGCAGAAATAGCTGGTTTAACAACGACTGCCGGAAAAAAGTTTTTTCTACAGATATCATCAATAAATATATGTATATCTCCTATTGAATTCATTTTATTAGGAGGAAGTAGGTATGTTGGGACAACTCCAATATATGCTAATTCTTGTAAGTATTTATACTTATCGATGTTCCAATAAACATATTTATAGTCGTTAATAAGTTTTACTTTATTTTTTTCCAGCTTTTTAAGGGTGGTAATAAACTTATTTGGATTTTCATGGTAACCCCAAATACTTTTTAACATTATAATATCATCCTTAGTTGCAATAGTTTCTATTTCATAAAAATCTTTTATCTTTACATCACCCCTAACAGACATTAAATGTTCGCATGTTAAAATATCTTCTTGAACTTTTCCAACATATTTTTTTAATGATGCTATATATATCATATTATTCCAACATGTTTAATGATTTTTTAAATTGAGAAAATCCTTCCAATAAATCTTTGTACTCTAGTGCAATTGTTACTCTAATAACAAGTTGATTAGAATATGGCCAACAAAAAGCCCTACCAGTTAAAACTTTTATATTACCTGAACTATAAAGGAATTTTAAAAGACTTTTATCGTCTTGAATTTTAAATCCATTAAATGATTTTCCAATAATTTTACTAAGATCCATAAGAACAAAAAATCCTGACTCTGGCTCGATAATAATTTCAAGATTTTCTATCCCATGAAGATATAGTTCTTCATTAATATCTAAATCCTCATCATGGATAATTTTATTAAATAAAAATTGCTCTTTACGGGAAAGATTATTAAAACCCTTAACAATGGTTTTAATAAAAATAAACCTTTTATAATAAAGAGAAGTTATATTTTTATAATACTTCTCTCTTTCTTGTTCCGCTACTTTTCCAGGTGCAAAAACACCTGACATAGCCGCTGACTGAAGTAATGAGAAAGAATCGGACACTTGAAAAACACGATCTCTAATAAGAGAAATGATTATTTCGTGAGCGATAATCATTCCAGAACGAATACCCGCAAGCCCATATGTTTTTGATAGTGTATGTAAGGTAATGGTATTATCAAAATGGCCTTCCATACTGTAAATAGGAAGTGCTGTATTTTTTCTACTATACTCAAGTCCACTATATGCAAGGTCATCTATAACAAACACCCCATTTTCCTTACATATAAACGATATTTCTTTCAGAAGATCTTTTTCCTTTTTTCCATATACAATTCCTGTTGGGTTATGGGGATTTATATGCACAAATGCTGAAACCTTAGGAACACTATCAGACTTTCTAAAAATATACTTACTCCTATTTTTATCATAATCTTTTTTTAATTCTTCATTCGTCTTTGTTATTACTTCTTTCAGTTCTTGAGTATTAATTCTCCAATTATTTTTTGAATTCAGCTGAATGAAGCGAACGCGACCTCCTACTCTTTCTGGAATAAAAGAAAAAAGTCCGTAATTGGGAGCGGTCATAATAACCACATCACCATAATCAAGTATTGCTTCCATAACTAATGTAAATCCTTGAGTGCTGGAATGAGTAAAAATTATATTATCCTTGTTAATTTTGTTTTGATATTTTCTATTAAAAAAATCAACAATAGGTTTTTTAAGACAATCATCACCTGCAGCCAACGGATAATCTGATAATATACGGTTGTGCAATATTGATTTTATTTCATCAATAGACCTTTGAAATGGTTTATATCTAGCCGGACTACCTCCACCCAAGCGCACTTTTTCTTCATTTGGAGCATCCATTCCCGGAATGAGTAGGTTCGATGAAAGACTATAATCTTCATAAGCTTCAGCTGCTTTTTCCAGCATTTCAGAATTCCACGAACCCAAGAGAGCATTTCCTATATGAGGAAGACCTCCGTAAAATTGCCTGTTTACCTGATTTGAAGGATACATTTTAACCATGTGTCTTATAGATTTTGGTGTATTTTTATCTTTTATTATTTTTTTCTTATCATTATTCATAATTTTTATTATTACTATAGATAATACTATCTAGCTTTTTAGAAGGGAATTGATTATTTAAATATTTTATGTTTATATATACTTAAACCCCTAAATTAATGTAAATGAAAACTAAATATAAACACCCTGTACCACCAGAATATCATGAAATACTTTTTATTGGAGGAACCGATCGAAGAGGAAATATAGTTGATTTTAATATCCCTCCTATTATTCTTGAATTAGACAATTTGTCTATAGAAAGCTATAGAGAAAAAATTTTTAATAATCATATTGATATAAAAGATATTCCCTTAAGGTATACCAACCCTCTTCCTTTTCTTGTTTTGCGACCAACTGGCTTATCTTATTTTGGGTATGTTAGAGAAATGCTTAGAAAACATAAAATTAGTATTCGTGAAGAATTTCTTATCGATAATTTTATGAGTTTTTCTGATATTATCTATGATCTTAATCCAGAAATCCCCTTTCATTATCAATGGAGAATAATAATGCATAGCCTTCATGAAAAAGGTTTTCAAAATCAAAATTACGCATATATATTTCTATTAGATGAAAAAAAAGTTGGGACGATTAATCATTCCCTTATTATGAACTTTAAAAAAGAAGTAAGATTAGCCCTGGGAGAATTACCTGTTGTTATAAAAAATAATGATATTCCAGCAATCGGACTAGGTATACACCACCTACATGCTCCGGACTTCAATCGTATTCAGATTGAATATAATACCTTAATGCATGCAAAATTTAAAACATCAATTTTTAAACGTTGAATTAATCATATTCAGCGTTTTTTATTGGATAATTAAAATATATGTTTCCCAATATTTATTTTATTAGAAAATTAAAGGTGATATATTTGGCATATCAATAACCTCCTCAAACAAGAAATTTTTTTGATTCTGTGATAAGTAAAGAAACTGACAAAAACACTATTAGTGCTTCTTATGACTACACAATGTTTCTTTCTAACAAAGAAACATTCTTTTAAAATATATTTAGCTTATCAAGTTTTAAGTCAAAATCATCGCTTATTAAGAGTACTTTTGCTTTAGCGTAAACACATTAATATTTAATTATTTTTAATGTTTTTATCTCTTATTATTTCAAATAAAGAGAATCATGTCTGATTCTCTTTATTTGAAATACATAAAACTTTTCTAGGAATTTAACTAATAATTTTAGCTCGAGTCCATGATTCACGATTGAAAAAGCTTACAAAACATAGCTAATATTCTGACCTCGGTCGGGGTCGCAGTGTTGCTAGCGGTGAAGGAGGATATCCTAGCTTATTACATAAGAGAATAAATAACATTAAGCTATTAATAATAGAGTAATTAACTCTAAACTTGTCCTCCCTAATATAGATTTATCCTTTAAGTTTATCCTTGTTCTATAAATTTAATATCATGTAATATCTTTTCAAAAACATTATTTCCTAAGGAATCCACTTTTCCTTTATAAAAAAGATTTATTTCCATATTCTCATCTGAAAAGAAGTAATCACGTTCGATATTTAAATCATTAAATGTTTGAGTTTTTGCATCGTAATCAATTGATTCCAAGCCTATTTTTAGATTAGAGTTAGTATTGGAACCGTCTTTGGTATCAAGATTTCTACACACATAAATTTTTCCAAAAAAGTCGATTTCGTCACTTCCTCGCAAATGAATACTATGAGAACATAATTGATTTTTGGTATTTTCTGGACTAAAAACAATATATGTTACGCCGGGGGGAATGGGAAAAGTTATTAGTTTGTCACGATAAGTTGTGAAATTTTGACATTCTTCCAAAAGTTCTTCGCTGCTTAATTTTAAACAAGACTCTACATCTTTGTTTATTTTAATTACTTCGATATAGCAATCATCAATATCTTGTTTTTTTGATAATGATTCACAAGCAGTAAGATCTAAGTTACTGATTGCCTTGGTGCGATAACACTGTTCTCTCGAATCATGCAAACTAATGTCTTCGCATCCTATATCATTAGATGAAGATTGTTCAGAATAACAATTCTTTTTTATATTTTCTGTGTTAATTCCTGAATAATCGTTTGAGGTGATGGTGATTTGATTACAAAAACTTACATCATTGTTTTGTTTTGCTATTAATGAAAGACATCTAGCATAGAAGTCTGTATTTTGTTTGATATTTGAATCACAGTAATTTATATCAATAGGTATTTTGTTATAACTAGCAGAATAATAATAACACTCGCTTTTATTAAGGTTATATTCACCATCAAAAACTAATCTACATTTTTCTGGTGATTCCCGCATACTGCTAACTGTCGGAACAAAAACAGCGAATACTGAGAAGAATGCTACGCAAGTAAAAAATAAAAATAAAGATATTGATACTAGGTGGCTTCGATCTAAGTCATCTTTATTTGTGCGAATAAATGCTATAGAAAAACACACCACAAATAAAATAATCCCCAACAATATGAAGCCAAGAAAATTAGGAAATGGAGTACTGTAAAAACCACCAGTTTCAGACGTCAGTTTCATGAATCCGAAAATGTCTTCTACTCTTTCTAAGTAGCTACCTGGAATTAGAAAAGTAAATAGGTTAACAATAGGAATAAAAAGAGTTATGAAAAATACTGATATAGTTATCCCCCACCACTTTATACTTTTTACGAAAATCTTTTTGAGCAATATTGAACTTGTCATATTCCAAGTATATCAAACTGTCGAATTTCTATCTAATTGCAATGTAAGAGAAATTTTATATTAAATATCTATAGTATTTATCACGAGCTGCCGGACTAGGATTCGAACCGTCTCGGTCAACCTAGACTGGTAGGTGATTAGGTATAGGTGTCAAACTAAAAAATCATGGTTTGATCCTATGACTGGTGTCAAAAAGTTTCAAAAATATAGTTTGAGTTTAAGATTAGATAGATAATAGTCCTATTACACAACCTGTTTAATATTCGCAACTCGTTTCTTTACCGAATCAACAAAGAGACGATATGCGGGCCTGTTCTCTTTTTTATAGATAACGGGATGGGCTAAAATTTCCTTACACTCTCCACACTTCAAAGGTTCAATATCAGATATTTTTTTATATTGATTGCTACTTATAGTATCTGGATGAAGTATCCGGTCCATGTACATACGACGGAGTGATCCTGGTCCGTCCTTTTGGTAGTAAGCAATATGGTTGTCACACTTACGACAAGAGATATCGAGTAATTGTGAACGTCCTCGAGCAGATTTATAAGTATCAGATTTAAATTTCATGTAGGTGGTATATAAAAAGTTTTGAAAAATATAGTGATATTGTGACCTCAGTCGAGGTCACAGTGTTGCTGCCAGACTAGGATTCGAACCTAGATAAACGGCGCCAGAAGCCGTTGTCCTACCATTAGACGATCTGGCAATGTGTCGTCAGACGAAAATACTATATCACAGCCTCATTCATTTCCAAGACTAACGCAAGAAAAAAGTCGTACAGAAAATAAAATATGTACGACTTGGTTAGACATCATTTATTTGCTTTTTTAGCAACTACAACAGCTACTAAGAGTACGCCAACACTAGCTCCTACGGCATTCCATAAGATAGGAATAATAAGTGGAATCATCATAGTTTTTGAATTTAAGGTTTCTTCTATTTTACTCTTATGAAAATTTTATGGAAGGCTTTTTGCCTTTTTCTCAAGACAGTGTCAGCAGGCAAAAACAAAACCTCACGATTGCTCGCGAGGTTTTTTTTCATAGTATGTGAGGGTAGGAGCTTTTATAGCTCGCCCAAACGTAGGTTACCAGTCGTACCCTTCGTCTTCATCTTCCCCATCAAAACTTTCTTCATCATCAAAATCATCGTCTTCAAAATCTTCATCAAATGAATCATCTTCATCGTATGAGAATGCGAAAATTCCAAAAGGAAGTTCAAACAGATCTGCGTAAGTCATATCATCATCACCCTTGCGGGTAAACATCAAATAATTGCGAATATCCAGAGTACGACATCTCTGGTGATAAAATTGTTACATTTTTTTATTAAAAAGAAAAGCAAAAAATACGACATATTAAAAGCAAATACTACTTGTGGTGAACGAACGTTCACTGTATAATTAAGGCATGGAAATACGAGACAAACTCCCTATCCTCCGTGCTTTTTATTATAGCGAACGGAGACTACCTAGCTATTCAGAGATGATGAATTTGTTCAACTACCAATCCAAGGGTGGCGTTGCTAAATTTGTCGACCGACTCGTCGATGAAGGAATTATAGGAAAGAGTAAAGGTAAACTATACCCTATTAACCTCGATGCGCAGGTTCGTATTCTTGGTTCTGTTGCTGCTGGATTCCCTTCTATGAGCGAACAGTTCGAACAAGAGCGAATGTCTATTGACCAGTGGATGATAAGAGATCCTGAAGCAAGCTACCTATTACAAGTCGAAGGTGATTCGATGGTTGATGCTGGAATTCATTCAGGTGACTACGTCCTCGTAGAACGTACCGAGGAAGCTCGGGTCGGCGATATTGTAATCGCAGAATTTGATGGTGAGTGGACGATGAAGTACCTCGCTGGAAAATCTGGTGCTTACTATTTGAAACCTGCAAACCCTGATTTTCCAGATATGCACCCCGAGCAAGAACTAAAAATCCACGCCAAAGTTATCGGGGTTATCCGACGATATGAATAACCATAACAGCAACACAGGTGCGCCAAAAAATATTGAAAATACCTATCCTGAAAAAGGAAAAGATCTCTACATTCATATTGATGCAGATGCTTTTTTTGCATCAGTAGAACAATGTGTGCATCACGAACTATCCAGAAAACCAGTTGTTGCAGGACGTAACGGAAGTATCGTTGTTGCGGTAAGCTACGAGGCAAAAAAACTAGGAGTCGAGCGTGGATTGGCCGCGCATGAAATTCTCCGTGACTTCCCTGCGGTATATGTTGTTGCTTCTGATTATGATATGTACCAGATTTTTTCTGATCGCATGGTATCAATTGCTCAATCATTTTTAGGGAAAGTTACTCGAACCAGTGTTGATGAAATGAAGGCTTCCGTTCGAATTCATAGTGACGAGGAACTTGCACTGTGTTTAGAACAACTACAAACCCTACAGAAAACACTAGCGAGAAAACTTGGTTTAAGTTTTTCCTTTGGAATTGGTAATACTAAAACCATGGCAAAAATAGCATCAGGTATGCACAAACCAGCAGGATTTACTTATCTGGGTGAAGCAAATAATTTAGAAGAGTTTATGAAATTGTCAGTAGAAAAAGTTCCTGGATTTGGACGACAGACCAGCCCTCGATTACGCAAATTAGGAATTGGTACCATACAACAATTCATTACCTACTACCCTAGTATCGCAAGTAACTTTTCCGTAACCATGCAGGAAATTCACGACGAACTTCAAGGTGTCCCTAGAGTTAGCAAAATCAGACAAACGGGAAAAAGTATCAATCGAGCACGATCATTCAAGGTGACCTATTCGTACGAAGAAATCAAAGGGCAGATTACCAAGAATCTCGAACACCTTGTTCAAAAACTTCGAAACCACGGAATGCAAACAAAACAGATTAGTGTGAATCTGAGAAACGTTGAACGACAGTCAGTGAACCAACGAGTATCACTTCCCATTTCAACTGACGACTACTTTTTCCTGTCACAGCAGACTCTTGGGTTACTTCAAAAAATATATCAGCCAGGTCAGGGGTACCGCTACGCCTCAGTTACCTTAGGATCATGTGAAAAAAAATTCAATGAGCCAACCAAGTCTCTTTGCACAAGATACCACTACCAACAAAAAAAATTCGACCATATGGAAGGCTATTGATTCAGTAAATAGTAAACATGGAAAGCGTATCTTATCGCTCGCTGATGGACTACGGCAGCCGCTCGAGCTTGGTTCACATTTATCACAGAATCATCCCATGATTATTAAAACACACCCCCTACTGCCAGGTGAGGCTTCCTGGCGCAGGTTATCCTATCCATACCTAGGAAGAATTTCATAGAAAGGTGGTTATTATACTTGTTAAATCCTAGTTATTCACCACTCTATGGTGAAACCATGAAAAACAGTTGAGATTTTTTAGAAATCGTTTACTATCTAAGGGTCAATGAAATCATTTGATATTATTGACTATTGCCAGATCGTCTAATGGTAGGACTCCAGGTTTTGGTCCTGGCTATCTAGGTTCGAATCCTAGTCCGGCAGCAAATAAAAATCACCTCTTTACGAGGTGATTTTGTTATAAAAATTTTTTCCCAATTTCGTCCCAGCTAAATACCTTTTCTACGTCGGTAATATCTGAATGAAGGTGGTTAGGATCAAAAAGATATGATGGAATAATTGACTGCATTGCATAAATTTCTCGAGGGTTATCATCGATAAAAGCAATTTTATTTCCCACATGTCGTGCTACATACTCAGTTTTTTGAACTGGCATGTAAATTCCTTTCTCCTTTTTGTTTACGCAATGAATACCATCAATACAACCTTTGATATGTCTATCAACAAGAAATTTAATAGTGGGCATACTCGCTGATTGACGAGCAGTAACAATATAAAGATTATTGTTACGAGAAAGTTCACGTATTACCTCTACCATCCCTGGCATAGGGTCAACTTGTTCATGCCATTCATACGAAGTTAAGAAATTTTTAGCATAGTCTTCCCAAAAGGTATCATGACTTACCAAGGGTTTCTGAGCATGGTTATTAATAACCTCAACCATAGAATGTCCGCAATGCCATTTGTTAATGTCGAGGCTTAATCCATAGGTAGTGTTTACGTACTGAAAAATAGCTTTCTTGGTATAGAAAAGACTATCATCAAAATCAAAGAAATATTTTGAATCCATTTATTATTTATTTTTAGAGTTATTTTGAAATTAATTATGTATATAAAATAGAAAAAAGCAAATTTTAATAAATGGAAATTAATATTACAACTAAAACAAAAACAGCTAATTTCTTAGCTGTTTTTTGGTGCGTTACTCTGGAAGTGACGACTCTTCAATTTGTTTTTTTACTTTTTCAAATTCCTCTTCGGAAACCTCATTTGATTCTTTCAATTTATTTAAAACAGCTATTGCATAGGTCTTAGATTCTAAATCGTTGGTATAGCCTTTTTTAGTGTAAATCCTGCCGTGATTTTCACAACTTGGACACACCCTTAAATATGCTTCTTTTACTGGTTTATCAGGTGCAGCATGTCTATCACCTAGTGATATAAGGCTACCTAACAATGCAATTTCAAAAATAATACTAGAAAACGCAAAATCAGAAAAAAGTCTGCCAGTTTTTTTGTCCGCTGACCATGGAAGATTTTCTGCTTCAAGAATTTGATCTCGCATAGCAATGTGGTCTTCATCAGTTATTTTTGAATCTTTCGCTAGTATACTAATTGCTTTGATACCTTCTTCTTTTGAATAAATATCAAGGGATTCTGATCCACTCGCAAAATTGATAATAAAGCTGGTTCCATCTTCAGAAAATGTAAGAGAATTTTTCATATATGTAATTGTTTAAAAATTATTTAAATTAATAGTAGTATATTATATTGAATTGTCAATATCTATTAATTATTTTTATTTAGATAATTCCTTGGCTATTTATCGACATATCAAATAATTTATGGTATTGTTTTACTGAACAAATAAAACAATTTCATATGAAAAAGATAGCTAAAAACTTTCCCTTTTCCCTGGTCTCAATACTTCTTGCTGCAATTTTATTTTATGTAGTAATAGGCTTTGGAGTAAAACAATTTGCAAATGTACAATTACTTGTTAATTTTTCAGGAAACTATCTGTTTAAGTTAATGGATTTATTTTTAATTGGTTTTATAACCATCGGGTCCTTGGCACTATCAGGAAGTTTTATCCAAAATTTAAGAAAACAATAATTAAAATAAAAGCACTCATTAATAGAGTGCTTTTTTGTTAGGTATGAGTTATTTAATTAGATTCTTTTAGTACTTCTCCATCACAGAAAACATAGCAATCTCAATAGCAAGGTACCCAGAAACACTCGCCTGCATATTGCGATAGCTTTCAAGCAAGGTAGTAAGGAGTGCGGAATTCAACACGGTACCTGTTCGTGCGAATTCTTCAAGTTGTGCTAATTCTTCAGGATCAATATTTTCAGAAAGTTGCTGACGAATTCCTGGTGAAAAACGTAGGTACAAAATTTTACGCAAGGTATCTACGAGCATTTCCAAGAAAACGTGTGCATCAATATTCTGAGTCTCTGCTTTTTTGAGTAAACTCAAAACCGCATCTCCATTTTTTTCGGCAAGTCCTTTAAAAATTTCGAGGATGAGTTCTTGCGATGGTGCTCCGGTAATCAAGGTAACTTCATCACGAGTGATTACCTTGTCTTGGCTGTATGAAATTAATTTTTGGAGAACCCCTTGGGTATCTCGGAATGAGCCCTTCCCTAGCAAAGCTATCATTTCAAGCGCTGATTCCTCTACGCTAAAACCTTCTTGTCCTGCTACCTTGGCAATCATTTCTTTTAGAACAAGAGTACTTGGTGATCGGAAAACAAAACTCTGACATCGAGAAATCACGGTTGCCGGAACCTTGTGAGTTTCAGTTGTTGCGAGAATAAAAATAACATGTGCGGGTGGTTCCTCAAGAGTTTTTAATAATGCATTAAAAGCTTCTTTGGTTAGCATATGCACCTCGTCGATGATGTACATCTTGTATGGTGAAGCAAAAGGTAGTGATCGAACACCATCACGAAGCGCTCGGATATCATCAATTCCCCGGTTTGAAGCCGCGTCAATTTCGACAATATCAGTTGGATCACATTTCAGTTCATTGGCAAAAATTCGTGCCATCGTAGTTTTTCCAGTACCTCGAGGACCAGAAAAAAGATAGGCATGACCAATATTTCCTAATTCCAAAGAACCCTTAAGTACCTTTACAATTGGCTCTTGCCCAAAGACTTCTTCAAAAGTAGTAGGTCGGTATTTTCGATAGAGTACGGTGTGATCCTGTGACATAGTGCTATTGTACCCTACCGGCGCCCACAAGAAAACAACAACGCGCTAGGCGTTGTTGTTACTCATTTCTGATAGAAATATATTAATGTGTTCCTCGATTTCTTCGTAGGTTTCAGATTCCATAAGCTTCACTCGAAGCTCCTTTGCTCCGTCAAAACCATTCACGTAGGCTTTGTAGTGTTTTTTCATTACGGCAAAGTTCTTGTGCTCTCCTAGTTCCTCCAAAAATATTCGTGTGTGTTCCAAGAGAACAGAAAACTTTTCTTGTATGCTTGGCTCTTCTGTTCGGGTAGTATCAAACAGCCAAGGATTCCCGAAAATTCCACGTCCTATTACGACACCATCTACTCCATACTTTTCACTATATTCATTCGCCTGCGCTAGAGTTACTACATCACCATTACCATAGATTTTTGTAGGCTTACCTGATTCATGAACGATACGAGCTGCATCGGAGATCCAGTCCCAGTTAGCAGGGATGGTACTCATAACTTTGCGAGTTCGTCCATGGAGAATAATCGCAGCAACATTGCATTCTAGAATTGCCGGTATCCAGGTATCAATTTCATTTTTTGTCCATCCAACACGAGTTTTCACTGACACCGGAATCTTTCCCTGTGCACCACGAATCGTTGCTCTGATGACTTCTTGGGCAATTTCAGGAGTCCTAATCATTGCCGAACCAGCTCCCTGTTTGCAGATATTATTTTCGGGACAACCCATATTAATGTCGACACCATCGAAACCAAGTTCAACCGCTAATCGAGCTGCTCGCTCCATATGCTCAGGAGTACTTGAGAATATCTGAGCAATGATAGGTCGTTCTTTTTCACTATATCGAAAGTTGTGCATCAACCGAGGACGACCAATATCAGAGGCTAGACCATCAGCAGAAACGAATTCGGTATAAAAAGCATCAGGACCTCCGCCTGGTTCACCAGTACGGGAGTATTTTGCAATTATTTTTCGAAATGCGCTGTCGGTAACATCAGCCATGGGGGCAAGAATTTTTGCTCCTTTTGGTAATTCATCCCAAAAACCCATGACAATAGTATCTTGTTCGTTATGTTCATTCATACGTAGTATTTGTTTTGATGATGTTACTTATTCTGTAGTATCTTGCAAAGGTTCGCCTAGAGCAGTTTCCTGTGGAATTTCTTCTTGTTTTTGATCTGAATCTTTAGTAGTTTCTGCCTCGGTATCTTCTGGCATCAATAAGTCATTTCTATCTCCTAAAGGTTGATAGTGAGTATACTCTGCTGATTCTCCAAATCGGTAAAAAATTCTTCCTTCAAAACGAACATCAATCGTCTGTAGTAATGATGGTGTTTCACTCCATTGCTGGTTAAAATCTTTTTCCTCTAGGGTAATTCCAATGTCACGTGAGATTCTTTCAAAAGAATCTTTTCGGTTAAAAATAATTCTCGGTTGTCGAGCAAAACGTTCATTGCGTAGACGCTCTATTCCTAAAACAACATCATCTTGTCCTAGGAGATAAATCGCTCCAACTTCTAATTCATAGTCTTGTTCAAGTTGTTCTACAAAAGGGAAAAATTCTGTAATAACATCTTCTTCTCCAAAGTATTCACCCACCACAATACTATCTACCGATGGATCTAGGTATACTTTACGGAAAACGTTATCTGAAAAATACGGTGACTGAACATACCAGAGTCCCCGTTGATCAGCAAAGTAGCACTCCTCATCAAAAGGATTTTCGTATTCTCGAAGCACACACCATAGTGAATGTATTGATCGCTCTTCGATTTTTAGACTTAGTTTGTTTTGATCAACAACAGTATCAACATCATAAATTTTTGAGTATTTTGTTTTTAAGAATTCTTCTAATTGAGAACTACCAATAAAGAGAAAGTTTCTTCGTGGAATAACTCCTAGCCATGAATCCGCCAAATATTCTTCAGTAGCGCTAATAATTTCCTTACGAGGAATAGTCCGTTCACCCGAAACAGTAACTTCTCTCACCATCCAAAATGGTTGGTTCATGAGGTACCAAAACCCTACCAGCAAAAGAATCAATCCAAGAAAAAACATCCCACGTCGAAACGTATGCGATGATTTTTTTTCCTGTTGTTGAGTGCTAACTTTTGGTGGAAGTGTTGGTTTCACCTTACTATCATACCAGAACGAAGTAATAGAAAAAACCACCCTTGAGCAGTTTTAATCTTTTATAAAACATTGGTTGTCTTACTCTATTTAGATATCAGCAAAGTATTAGTTAGTACCTAATACTGTTCGCCCTCCAAGATATTGTTGAAGTACTTCTGGAACAGCAATAGTTCCGTCGGCTTGTTGGAAGTTTTCTACGAGTGAAACTAAAATTCGAGGAGTAGGAATAGCCGTACAGTTTAATGAGTGAGCATATCGCATTTTTCCATCTGATTCCTTGTATCGAATATTAAATCGTCGAGTTTGAAAATCATGGAAGTATGATGCTGATGAAATTTCACGATAGGTCTGTTCACCAGGAACCCACAGTTCAATATCATATTTTTTAACCTGTCCTTGTCCCAAGTCTCCCCCACAGTTCACAACCGTTCGATATGGGATCCCAAGAGACTCAATGAATTCTTCAGTATTTCGATTTACCCATTCATGTAATTTTACTGATTCTTCATGTGATGCTTCGCAGAGGATTACCTGTTCCCATTTATAAAATTCATGAACTCGAATCAGACCTTTGGTATCTTTACCATGTGATCCTGCTTCTCGTCGGTAACAAGGTGAAAACGCAAGATACTTTACTGGGAATTCTTCTTGGTTAAGAACTTCCCCACTGTGGTATCCCATAACAGGAACTTCAGCAGTACCAGCTAGGTAGTCATTATCTTGGGTTCGGTATACATCATCTGCATCATTAGGAAGGTGACCCGTTCCATAGAGGTTTTCTTCTCGAACGATAGACGGTGCAATCATAGGATTGAAACCTTTGCTCGTAAAGAAATTAAGTGCATGTTGCCAAATGGCAAATGATAGGAGTACCGCGTCATTCTTTAGGTAGTAGCCTCGGAATCCGTGAACTTTTGAACCTCGTTCAAAATCCACCATATCATGTGACTGCATCAGATCGATATGGTCACGAAACGCAAATGGAAACTGTTGTGCTTCACCCCAGTGTTTTACGGGAACATTTTCTTTATCACTATCTCCATCTGGAACTGAAACATCAGGCACATTAGGGATTTGATACATTAATGTTTGCCATGCTTCAGAAACTTCTCGATGGCGGTTTTCTTTTTCTTTTAAAGTTTCTTTGGTAACCCGAGTTTCTTCAATTAATTGAACTCGTTCTACTTCGCTCGTAAGACTTGGAATTTGAGCACTTGCGGTATTTACCTTTCCGCGAAGTTCTTCAACAACACGAAGAAGCTCTAGACGTTCATCATCAAGAACTACCAAACGGTCAACATCAACATTTATTTTCTTTTTGAATGATGCTTGTTTTACCAGGCTTACGTTTTCACGAATAAATTTAATATCTAACATTTTCCTAGTGTAGCCCTTATATAGCGAAGTTTCAAGTAAGCAAATACTATTAATAGCTTTAATTTTTCTTTATGAAACAGGAATATACTAATTATTAGTATGGATTCTTACCCTATTCAAAACCTAGCTCCTAATTTTCTTTTAAACGAACTTCATCGTCCACCTAAATTCCTCTATGCTCGTGGTGATATTTCTCTATTAGAAAATAACAATCTTCACTTTTTAACAATAATTGGTACAAGGCGAATTACAGAATACGGTAAACAAGTCTGCCGAGAAATTATCAAAGGACTTCAAGGATACCCATTCGTTATTATATCTGGACTCGCACTTGGGACCGATACCTTGGTGCACCAATTATGTATAGAGTATCGTATTCCTACGATAGCGGTTGTGGGTTCAGGACTTGATGAGTCAGTCCTCTACCCCCGATCAAACAGTAACTTGGCGTTAAGTATTTTAGAACAAGGAGGTTCCGTCATTTCCCCATTTACGAACAATTTCAAAGCAACGCCCTGGAGCTTCCCTATGCGAAACAATGTAATGGCTGGCATGGCACACGCCGTGGTTGTAATAGAGGCAGAAAACAAATCAGGGAGTAGAATCACCGCACGACTTGCTACTGAATTTAACCGAGAAGTATTTTCAGTTCCTGGATCTATTTTTAATCATCTATCAGATGGCACCAACCAATTACTAAAAGAAGGAGCAACTCCACTAATGTCACCACAGGATATTTTAGATTTTTTCGGATATGAAAAAAATGAACAGACCGGCATTAACCTAGAAAAACTAAGTTCACTTGAACAAGAAATTTATAAAATTCTTGATTCTGGAAAAAGTAGAGACGAGATATCTGAGCTTTTACCAGAAACAGATTTTACTGATATTTTAATTTCTTTGAGCTCACTTGAAATTGCTGGATACATTTTTGAAGGGTCTGGTAAATTTCAGCGTAGGTAAAAAATATTTGCCAAATCAGATTATTTATGAGAATAATAAACTCAATGAAATTAGTCATCGTAGAGTCACCATCAAAAGCAAAGACCATCGAAAAGTATCTTGGGAAAGATTACACCGTGCGTTCTTCTATCGGTCACATTCGTGATCTTCCTAAATCAAACAAGGATGCTCTTGATATTGATGGTGGATTTATTCCCCGCTATGTCGTAAGTATCGGAAAAGAAAAAGTAATCCGAGAACTCGTAAGTTTAGGAAAAAAGGCAGATGAAATCCTGCTAGCGACCGACCCGGACCGTGAAGGAGAAGCTATTGCTTGGCACCTAGAAGAAGTTTTACGGGACCATATTGGAAACAAAACTCCAATGATTCAACGGGTAACTTTTAACGAGATCACCAAAAACGCAGTAATTTCTGCCTTGGAAAAACCTCGTAAGGTAGATATTCACCTCAAAGAAGCACAAGAAGCACGAAGAGTTCTCGATCGTTTGGTTGGGTATGATTTATCAGGACTTATCTGGAAGAAAGTTCGTTACGGATTATCAGCAGGACGAGTGCAATCACCAGCCTTACGAATTCTCGTAGAGCGTGAACGCGAGATTAGAGCATTCATCCCAACCGCCTTTTATCCTGTATTTGGAGATTTTTCTCCTACTGGAACAAAATCAGCTTTCCAATTAAAGTGCTCAAAAATTTACGAAAGCTTTGATGAAGCTCAGGAAGCAGTCGTTTTAGGAAAAAAAGGGACCTGGTACGTACACGATATCAAGGAAAGTCCTACCACCCGAAAACCTAATCCTCCTTTCCGTACCTCAACCCTACAGCAATCAGCTTCTACTCGTTTAGGATTTTCTCCTTCTCGAACCATGCGAGCGGCTCAAAAATTATACGAAGCAGGACACATTACCTATATGCGTACCGACAGTGTTGCTTTATCACAAGAAGCACTTCGAAGCATCGCTTCATTTATCAGTGAACGTTTTGGAAACACCTATGTTTCTACCGTTCAGTACGCAACAACCAACAAAAATGCTCAGGAAGCCCACGAGGCGATTCGTCCTACAAACGCATATCTTGAACATGCTGGTTCAACCGAAGACGAACGACGTCTCTATGAATTAATTTTTAAACGAACGGTAGGTTCTCAGATGACTCCTGCTCGACTACTTCGAGCAAAGCTTGTCGCAAAGACAAAAGAAAATCTCCTTCCTGAATTTACCACAAACGGAATTCGTCTTGTATTTGATGGATGGCTCGCACTGGATACCGCCAGTCGAGTTGATGATGTGGAACTTCCTCAGGTAAATATCAATGATGATTTATCATGTATAAAGATTTCTTTTGAGGAAAAATTCACCACACCACCCAACCGATATTCTGAAGCCGGACTGATTAAAGAACTTGAACAACGCGGAATCGGACGACCTTCTACCTACGCAAGTATCATTACGACCATCATTGATCGTGGCTACGTAGAGAAAGAAAGCAAAACACTTGTGCCTACCACTACTGGTGAAGTTGTTTCGGGATTTCTGGAAGAACACTTTACTCGTTACGTTGGTGATGACTTCACCGCCATGATGGAAGACGAGCTCGATGAAATAGCTCGTGGTGAGCGTGGTTATGTCGTAACCCTCAAAGAGTTCTACGATGTTTTCAAAAAAGAAGTTGATGCCAAAGAGCACATTGAAAAGGTTACCAATTTAGGTGAAGCTCCTACTGAATTCAGTTGTCCAAAGTGTCAGGCTTCTATGGTATACAAACTTTCAAAGACTGGGACTTTTATGTCTTGTTCTCGATATCCTGATTGTGACGGAGCATTAACCGAAGATGGTAAAGAACCTGGAAAACAAGAGTCGCTAGGAATAGACCCTGAAACTCAAAAAAATGTTTATGTTCTTAACGGGCGATTTGGACCTTATGTTCAACTAGGTGAAAACCCAGTAGTTCCCAAAAAGACTATTTTCCCAAAAGGTCATAAAAAAACTTCAGAAGACAAAGCGTTAGTTGCTCAAGAAAAAATTCTTATTGAGCAAGCAAAGCAACAACTAGGACCTAAACGAGCAAGTTTACCAAAAGGCGTCCAACCCGAATCAGTAACCCTTGCCATGGCACTTGAATATTTAGTACTACCAAGAACTCTTGGGTCTCATCCTGAAACTGGAGAATCTATCATTGCCAATGTTGGTCGTTTTGGACCTTACGTTGGTCATGGTCGTGAATTCAGATCAATCAAGCCACGTTCTGGATACGATGCATATACCATTACCTTGGAACAAGCACTAGGACTCCTTCAGGAAGCAAAATCTCTTCCAAAAGGAACAACCCTTGCAAAAGACCTTGGAAAGCATCCAAAGACAGGTAAGCACCTGCAGGTGCTCCAATCAAAATCTGGATACTACCTTCCTAAAGGGCTTCGACGGGTATATCTTCCCCAAGGGGCGAATATTGAAGAATTCAGTTTAGATGATGCTTTAAAGCTATTATCATAAATACATCAAGCCGTGCTAAAAAAATTACACTCAGGTGTGATTTTTTATTTACTACTTTATTTTAAAATATCTTGCTAAATCATCGCTTTTCACGTATACTTCTATCGTCACTTACTTACTCCTCTCATATCTGTGTAGACAATAAAACAGACCTGCATAGATACCCTTTTCTCAAACATATACAAGAAAGGCGAAAATAATATAGAGGCTCAAGTAATGAATTTCATTAATAAGCACAGGGTATATCGAACGATTCACATAAATATCTTCGACCCTTACTAACGCCATTCTGGCACAATTATATGGACATTAACCAACTACATACAGATCAAAATCTTGTAGTCTCTGAAGTAGAACCACGAACTTCTGGACCACAAAAACGACGCCTTACCCTAGGCGGTGATCGAAATCAAAAACAACGAAAAAAGCCACCAGTTAGAAATAACCAAAATGCTGGTAATAAAAATTCAACCAACAAAGTTAACCACTCTCGACAGCCCGAAGAACATAAGAAGAATTCTCTTCCAGAAATTCAAGGCGATTATATTCGTGTGATTCCATTGGGAGGAGTTGAACAAATTGGACAGAACATGACTATCTTGGAAACCAAAGATGACATTTTTGTTATCGATATTGGGATTCAGTTTTCATCTGAAATCGAAACACCAGGGGTAGATTATATTATTCCTAACTTCAAATATCTTCTTGATAAAAAAGACAAGATTCGAGGAGTATTCGTAACTCACGGCCACTTAGACCACATCGGGGCCTTCCCTTACGTTATTGACCAACTTGGATACCCACCAGTATACGCAGGTCTTCTAACAAAATGGATGATCGACAAACGAAATTCAGAGTTCTCACACCTACAACCGCTACAGTACGTAGTCGTAGAACCAGGTGAAACAGTAACCGTTGGGTCACTCAAGGTAAAAATCTTCCACGTTAGCCACTCTATTCCAGATGCTATTGGATTCTCATTTGAAACTCCTGAGGGAAATATCATCTTTGCTGGAGACACCAAACTAGACCACGTAAACGGAGTAGTTCATCCAATGGAGCATGAAGCTTACGGAGAACTTAGCCGACCAGGACAAGAAAACCTACTATTCCTTTCTGACTCTACTAACGCAGAGCAACCAGGATGGTCAAAGAACGAAGATCATATCATTCAAAACATTGTTGATATGATTGGTGAAGCAAAATCACGAGTATTCATCGGAACCTTTGCCTCACAAATTACTCGTCTAACAGCCGTTATCGATGGTTCACACGCCTTTGGTAAAAAAGTTGTTCTAGAAGGACGATCAATCAAAACAAATATTGATTTATGTGTTAAATCAGGACGGTACGTTCCACCAAAAGGATGTATTATCTCTGCTGACGAAGCACCAAATATTCCTCCAGATAAAATCGTATACCTTCTTACTGGTTCACAAGGAGAAGAATTTGCAGCGCTTATGCGAGTATCTGCAAAGAAACACCCAAAAATTCGTTTCAATGAACGAGACACCGTGATTCTTTCTTCATCAGTTATTCCTGGTAACGCCACTTCAGTACGTAAATTGAAAGACAACCTTTCTCGTAACGGACTACGAATCGTTGAATACCAGACATCAGATATTCACGCGTCAGGACACGGAAACCAGGATGAACTTCTTTGGATTCAAAAAATGATTAATCCAAAGTACTTCATGCCCGTTCATGGATACCACTCTATGCTTCGAGCTCACGCTCATGCTGTAGTTGAACGAAACAACTTCCCTAAAGATAATATTATTATTCCTGACAATGGTTCTATTGTGGATATCAAGCGAGATGGATTTATCATTCACAAAGCTAAAGCTCCAAACAATATTACTACCGTTGAAGGGTTCCGAGTTGGAGATATTCAAGATGTTGTTATTCGAGATCGAAAAACACTTACTTCAGAAGGTATCTTTGTTATCATCGCTACTATTGATCCAAAGACCGGAAAGATGCGAAAGTCACCAGATATTATTTCACGAGGATTTATCTACTTACGAGATTCTCGAGAACTTATCACCAACACTCGCCTCTTGGTAAAGAAAACTATTACCAAGACCGCAGCTGGAAAAAACCCAGTGGACTTTGATCTTATCAAGAAAAAAGTTACTGATGATATTGGACGTTACCTTGTGCAAAACACTGGAAAACGACCTATCATTATTCCGGTAATTCTAGGAGTGTAAGTTATCTTATCTAAACAAAAAAAAGCTCATATGAGCTTTTTTTGTTTTATAAATTATTTAGCAAGCAGCGTTATACTAATATCTTTTATTAGAAATAGGCTAATAACTAAACTCTAAATTCAATTACGTCTCCGTCTTTTACGATGTATTCTTTCCCTTCCGTTCGTAGTAATCCTTTTGATCGAGCTTCTGCATATGATCCCGCGTCTACTAACTCCTTCCAGTGAATAATATCTGCACGAATAAATTTAGTTTGAAAATCAGAGTGAATAGCGCGACCTGCTTCTGGTGCGGTTGCTCCACGATTAACGGTCCAGGCATGAGTTTCTTGAGGACCAGTCGTAAAGTAGGTCATGAGTCCAAGCAATTCATAAGAACGAACAATGAGCTCATCTACTCCGTCATCATTGTGTTCGAGTTCTTGTTTCATTACGTGCCGCTCTTCCCCTTCAAATGAAGATAGCTCGTGTTCAATTTTTGCATCAAGAACCACATACTGTGAACCGGTAGCAGTTACGGTTGCAATAATTTCTTGAAATCGTTCTGGTTCAGTAACATCAAGATTATTTCCACCTGTCTTTTTATTAAATCCATAGAGCATTGGCTTCATGGTTAATAAATGCCAAGCTCGGACAACTTCGAGCTCTTCTTTGGTAAGTTCTGTTTGTCGGGCTAATTGCTCTGCCTCAAGAGTTTTTAGGACTTTTTCTGCAGTAGCGCTTTCAAGTACTGCTGCTTTATCACCTCGCTTTACATCTCGGACAAGCTTATCAATCCTCCCTTGGACCGTTTCCATATCCGCAAGAATCAGCTCCATGTTAATTACCTTGATATCTCGTAATGGATCAATAGAACCGTAAACGTGCGTCTGCTCAGTAGAAGTACTGTCAGTGATATCAAAGATTCGAACAAGCTGTAAAATAGCATCTACTTCCCGAATATTAGCTAGGAATTTATTTCCCAAACCTTCTCCACGTGAAGCACCTTCAACGAGACCTGCAATATCAACGAACTCAACAATAGCTGGTACGATTTTTACTGATTGTGAAAAATCCTTGAGAGCATCAAGACGTTCGTCAGGAACCGCAACGACTCCAACTGAAGGATCTATCGTACAAAAAGGATAGTTCTCTGCGGGAACTGATTTTTTGGTAAGCGCATTAAAAAGGGTTGATTTTCCAACATTAGGAAGACCAACAATACCGATCATAAGTGACATATTCATGAATCATATCACAGAGTACTAGGGTGACAATAAAAAGGTACTCCACAGAGTACCTTTTGCTTGTTTTAAAAATTCATAATGAAATTACTCGTAATATCAATAATTGAATCGTTGTCTTTGTAATGATTTACATACAAACTCTCAATTCTTGATGCAATTACTTCTTTAAGTTTAGAATTTTCCAAGGCTAAAGACTTAAATTCATGAGTTACATTGTAAAGAAGAGAAAAGGCTTCATCTTCATATTCTGTAAACCCGCTAAATGCGCTTATGAAGTTTTTGTAACGAGTTCCTCCTCCCCACTGTTGTAAGTCAGGGTTGCGGCTCATCATTGAACGGTGCTGATGATTACTCAAAATTCTTTGAGTTTTTTCAAGCGCAAAAGTTTTGTACTTTTCTTCTTTTTCCGAATCTGGAATTCCAACTTTTTCAAGACTAATAACTCCTGATTTTTCAGAGTAGAAAGAAAAGTAACCTCCTGGTTTTTTTGAACCAGATTGCTGAACTGCATTGAAAATTTTCTTTAATAGCTCAGTGTCAATTTGCGTTGAATCAACAAATTTTGTCTCCATAGGATATTTATTTAATAGTTTACATTATTCTAAAACTATAATATTTATATGTCAAATATTAGTTTGCAAGGCATTTTTTCAAAAAGAAAAACTCTTTGTAGAGAGTTTTCTTATAGAGAGCATGCTTTCGCCCCAGGAATATCACACGGGTTCATACGAATAATTTTAGGGTCATTCACGTAATGAACTGGCCAATAATCTACTCGTAAAATTTCTTCACCCTTCATAACCTTTCGAATAACATTTACGTTCCATTGATTATCCCCTTCATCATCTACGACTGACACTCCTCGAGCAAGCGTTGGGTCAGCTCGGTACATAATTTTAGGAGCTTGGATATTATACTTCTCACTCACCTCTGATAAGACGACTCGAGAATCTGGTTGAGATCCAGTAATTGAAATGTTCGTGTTTCCTTGAGCATGGTTTCCAGATACCTTTCGACCATAGTTATAACTATACAAACTAACCGTTATTGAAGTATCGGTATAACTTGTATCGATGAGAACTCCGTACCCACTGTCATTTCGAAAAGCATAGTCAACTGATGGCCAGTTAATGGTAGCCTCTATTCCAACAGGGTAACGAGTGAAGTAAATCGAATGTGGTTTGTGTTCAATAACTTCATACCCTCCCCAGTACACTGCGTTATGAAGGGTTGTCGTGAACTGACTGATTCCTCCACCAACACTGTCTTCCAGAACCCCATCAATAATAGTTCCGGCATTTTTAAACCCTCGAGCAAGAGTACGTTCTCCTAGTGCCTTATTGAGACTAAAAGTCTTACCAGGATCGACACGAGTTCCATCTATAATACGAGCTGCTCGCTGAATATTATCTACTCTATCTTGGCAACAAGTATGGTAGGTGGTGAACTGTGCGACCTTTTCTTTTATCTGCAGCCTTTCTGCATCCTTAGCAGAAAAAGCTGGAATAACATGTGATTTAAAAGCAAAAATAACTCGTCGGCTCAAATTATGTTCATCAAGCTCCAGAATATTTCTTCCCGTGAGAACCTCATCAATATCAAAACCATCACGACTCGGTTCTATGTTCACGGTTTCATCTTTTCCAATTGATATTTTTGCTTCTTGTGGAGATAATGGTGCCGTTAGTAGTTCTAGGGCCTCATGGTTAATATTTAGCTGAAAAGGACCATCAACTCCATTTGGCTCGGATAGATAGACTATTTTTGCTAAATCAGATTTTTCTAAAACTAAGCTATGACGAGGATATGATGGATGATACAAAGTAATTGACTCAGATAAAATATTCCCTATTTGTGCCGCTAACTGCGAAACGGTTTCTACATCACGATTTGGCTCTGCTATTGCAACAGGAGCTGTAATAATTATTCCTGAATCTTTGTACAGCAAAGCATCAAGTATTAGTTCTTGTGCCTTGGTAATATCAAGACTCTCACCTGGTCGAGGATAACGAACTACAACACTTGTCCCGTCAATTCTAATCCCTCCGTGGTCTGGCTCTAGCTCTGGAACAAGTTCTTTCCACACCTGTGCTTCCTGAGCAAATTTTTCAACCTCGATAAGTTGCTCTGGCATAATTTTTACAGGTTCATGGAAACTTCCTATCCAAGCAAGAAATTGCTCATAAATAGTATTTGTCTTTCGAGCGTTAATTAAAGTTTTCCAAAGATTATCTTTATCAAAATTTAATCCAATATCCTCAACACTGATTTCTTTACTCTGAGAACCGTACTGTAAAAATACGGTTTTCTCCGAGAAAGTCTTTTCAAATTCTGATAGTTTTAATTCAAATTCAGCTTGGGTGAGACCAGAAACATTAATATCCCCAAAAAAGACTTGTCGAGGAATTCTATTTTCATATCGGTCGGTATCAACAAGGAAATATAAAATAGACGAAAGAAAAAAACCCACTACAAGGAGTCCAAAAAATCTGAAAATTATAGTGAGTATATTCATGAATATATTTTATGAATTTTTCTTCGCATAGTCCATCATTACCTTCTGGATTTCTGCTTGATGTTCACGCATTATCTGCATTGCTGCTAATTGCTCGTTAATTCCCTGTTTTTTCTTTGCCTCAATTTTAGTTTGAAGTTTTTTGAATAATTCAGGATTTTCAGAAACAACGGCGATAATCATATCTTGTTGTTCCTGCGGTAAATGTTTCAGCTTTGCTGAAACAAGTTTTTTAATCAAAAAGTCTTTAATTCCCATATAACCATGGTATCAAAAAATACCTTACTTTGAAAGGTATTATATTGCTTTTCACCAGATAGATAATGCGGTACAGTGTAATAATACACCTTACCGTACGTCAACTAAGATGAAGAACGATTATTTAAAATTGTATAACGAAGTCTTTGAAGAATACTACGAACGACACCACAACGATATCTTTAGATTTGCGATGGTAAAAACCCGAAACAGAGACCAAGCGCTTGATATTACCCAGGAAACCTTTGTAAAATTCTGGGAATATTTAAAGGCAGGTAACGAAGTTTCAAACCATCGTGCTCTCTTATATCGAATTACCCGTAACCTCGTAATTGATGGATATCGTAAAAAACAAGACGTACTCCTTCCCGACTATTCAGAAATAGATGAACTATCTAATTCGTTTAATCCGGAACAGCAGATGATTGATCATATTGATGGTGAGTACGCTCTCAAACTTCTCGATGAGTTACCAGAACTTATCCGAGAAATTGTAAGCCTTCGTTTTCTCCAAGACCTATCGGTAACCGAAATTGCGGCAATTGTTCAAAAAGACCCAAAAACTGTCTCGGTATACCTCCACCGTGGTATCAAAAAACTTCGTGAACTTATTACTTCCTATGAATCATAATCCTAACGACAAATTCAGAAAGTCATTTTTATCTATATCAATGACTGATTCCGAAAAAAGCGCAATGAAAGAACAATTGCGGGTCTTTACTATTGGTTCAGTTCAAGATGCTCCTGTATCGAGCCCTTATGTTTCTTGGGGATTCTACCTGCAGCGCACTCTTTCTATTGGTGCTATGAGCCTGGCAGTATTAGGCATACTTTCACAGCCTGCATCTGCTAAAGCACTTCCTGGTGAACTTCTCTATCCAGTAAAAATTGCACATGAAGAAATTGTCGCCGTAACAAAATTTGATTCTGAATCAAAAATTAAATATGAAACGGTTCGAACCGAACGGCGAATTGAAGAAGCCACTCAACTCATCCAAGAAGAAAACCTTACCGCTGAAAACCAAATAATCATTGCAAAAAGTATCAAAAAGCATACCAAGAAAATCAAAGATACAATTACAGAAATTACCGAACAAGACCCTCTTGTTGCCCTTGAACTCAACACTCAACTACAAGAAACACTTGTTGCAAAAACTACTGAATTAAAAGATGCGATTATTAATCATCCTATTGAAGAAACAGCTAGTCCTGAAGTAATTGTTCTTGCCCAGGCTCTAAATGATGAACTAAATCAAGAATCAGCTCAGAATTCCATATTAGAAGCAACAACTACAGAAGGTACCCTACTTGCAGCGGCAGATACCACCACAAGTATCAACGAGCTCTTTGATATTATTCTAGGAACCAATACGGTTTCAGAAGAACTAAGTCCAGAAGAAGTTAAAGCAACCGATACAGCAATCGCTTCTCTCCAAGGAACTCTTGAGGCTTCACCAGCACTTCTTGTTTCAGTACTAGAACAAGGAATACAAGAAACAGCCGTGACAAAAGAAAGTTTTGAAAATAATGTTGTAGGGACCGTTATTACCCCAGTTGCCGTAATGATAGCTGACAGTGTTGATATCTACGAAGCTCGTGAACTACCAGTAAATTCAATACCTCCAGAGGGTGCTGAAAACACCAATATTCGCCCACTTTCTTCTTTCTTAAAATTTTAGACATAAGACATGTCTCGTAAATATATCTGCTGCAGTGTGCGCTTACAGGAGATATATTTACGGGACGTATACTCTCTAGTGTCATTCTAACTGAGAATCTTCTTTTGGAGATTCTTTTTTTGCCAGAAATTTTAATAAGCTAAGCCCTACAACCAACAAGCCTCCACCTGTTGCTAAATATATTTCGGTTGTTTGATCTTTTTTTGGATCCGACTTGAGTAAATTGTTTTTATCTTCAAAATTTACTATTTCTGCTTGAGGATTTTTTTCTAGGTACTCATCAATAAATGAGGTATTTGGCCCCAGGCTAATATCACTGGCTGTTCCATCCTTGGATAATTGAATGCTTGTTGAATTAACTTTGTTTTTGTTTTCAGAAATATTTTTACCTGTTTCTCTAGAAACTAATTTTTCTGGTGAATACATTGCTATCCTAATATTTTGATTATTAAATACTCTTAGTTGTAATAATTCTTTCATTGAAACACCAAAGCCGAGTGTTCGCATGGGTACGGATATTTTTGATTTACCTGCTACCATTGAGTACCTTGGAAACGTATATTGCTTACCAGGAAGGGTAATTTTCCAATCTTGTAGGTTTATTGCCTGCTTATTTGGATTTTCTAATATCACGCTTCCGTAAGAATCTAAACCTATAATAGTTATAGTTTCATCTAAAACCTTTATCTTTTTTCTATATAAAACATCAGGATCTTCACCTAATTCCCTCGCGAGTTTGCTTTTATAAAATTCAAAACTGAGTATATAGCTTCCACTGCTTGGATAGGCGTGGAAGGTATCGATTCTTGACTCTGAAGTTGCTCCTGTTCCGTCTCCGAAATTTACATAGTAATAGCCATCAATTTCTTGAGTACTTCTGTTTTCTTCAACATGAAAAACACCGATACGAAATCTACTCGCATTCTTGGATACTATTGATGGTTCAAAGTTAATGTATGGGTGATAGTATGGCTCGAATTCCTTTTTTGCTTTATTTTCAAATTCGACAGAATCACTCTCATTTGAATATTCTGATTCTGTCTCACCAGATTCTTCATCATCAGATTCTGAATCCATACTACCATCTCCATTAGATTCATCTTCTTCATTAATTGGCTCGCCAGCTTCATTAACTGATCCTGGACTTGGCTTTGACATTGACCAAGTGCTCCCAATTAATCCATAGGTCGTTCCATTACCAGCACCACCAACAGCAGGATCATAGGTGACACTGTCTACCGGCACTTTTTCTGAATTATGTATCGCTAGACTCTCCCCTTCATTATTTAAAGAAAATGAGCTTTTTATTATTTTTATTGATCCGCTAAACTCGGCTTTGAAAGTTGTTTCGTTTTGGATAATTACCGCACGCTCACCTGTTTCTAAATTTTCAAAATTAAGAGGGGTCAATTTATGATTTACTTCATTTTCGAAAAAATACCAAGAAGCTATTGGAATAGACTCTGTTCCATCATTGTAAATCTCTATCCATTCTTTACCCTCATCAGTTCCCTCGTGATCAAACATCACCTCGGTGATAGTTACCGAAGCAGCAGCATATGCAGTATGGTAAGCAAATGAAAAAATACTTATTGCTAAAATAAAATACCGAATTGTTTTCATACAATCGGTATTTTAAGAGCTGTATCTGAAATTACGATAAAATATCTCTCAATACATTCTCTGGAATTTCCTGTGTACTTGGCGTTGAATTTGGAGCAACTGGAATTCCTTGGGTGTTAGCAGTTTGTTTGAGAGTTTCAGGAGTAGTTTGAAAGTTTGAGACTTTAGGAGCTTCAGTAATCTGAACCGTAGGTCCATTTTTTGATAATTCGTTAATCTGAACAACAGGTTCAACTTTTGGTGTTTCTGGTACCCTTACTGTTTCTTGAACCCCTGGTATATCTACAGCTCTTGGCGCCTTAGTGGGAGTGCTTGGAGCATTTGAAGAACTCGTAACTTTTGCAAGAAGATCTTTCAAGGTTGAACGTGTGGAAGTTTGTGTTTCTCGTACTACCTGTTTCTTTGTTGGTGCAGGAACTGTTTTTTGATGATTTTCTGCTGGTACTTTTGTAGGAGCTGAATTTACAGTTTTTTGCATTATTACCACCTGTTGAGACTGATCTCCTGTCGTTGTTTCTCGAGATACGATATCTGGTCGATTTTTAGGAGTTACAACTTCAGATTTAGTAGTCATCGTATCAAGAAGTCCGCTTAATTTATCAGAAACAACCTTACGCATTTCTTGTTCTGCTGAAAGTGGGTACAGTTCATCCTCAATATCTCGTTCAACTTCAGGAGTTGGAGTTTCCACATATGCTTGTGTTTGAACCACCTGTTTTACCAGAGGAACAACAAAGCTTGCTGGTTTTTTCTTTTCTTCACCAGAAGCTTTCATAAATCCTCCCTGCATCATCTGATCAAGAGCTCGAGGTTCTTTGTTTTCACCGATAACTCGTCGCTCTGGCTTTTTAATTGGCAAGAACCAATCGTTGATTTCTTGTTCTACGATAGTACGCTCCTTGGCATACTGTCGGCGTGATGCTTCAATTACCTGATTAAGATACGAATTTTCTGGCCGTTCTACTGGGGGTAACGAAAGAGCTGAAAATGGACGTGATCCAATTCCATCGATCATGAGTGATAAATATACCTGAAACTTTCCGAGGTTTACGATATCTTCTGCAGTAAAAATTGGTGAAAATTGTTTTTCGAAAAGTTCAGCGTCATCGGCTCCAATTCGGAACGTAATCATGGTTCCCACGTTACCTACCACCGCATCTTTTACTTCTTCTTGCATCTGCGCTACGTACTGGTGCGCAATAGTGAGGCTCAACTTGTACTTACGAGCTTCGGAAAGAATATCCGCGAATGACTCGGTCGCGAAGTTTTGAAACTCATCAACAAAGAAGAAAAAGTCCGGAAGTGTCTTTAGTTGAGCTCCTCCAACATCAGCTCGGCTCATCGCTGCAAGATATATTTTGGTAATAATCATTCCTCCGAGAAGCTTTGCATTCTGTTCCCCAATACGACCCTTTGAAAGGTTGATGAGGAGAATTTTTCGCTCATCCATGATTTTTCGAATATCAAAAGTTGATCGTGATTGCCCAATAATATTTCGAATGAGTGGGTTTGCAGTAAACTGTCCAATTTTGTTTTGAATAGCGGCTGCAGATTCTCGTGCATACCGAGGATCCCATTTTCCAAATTCATCAATCCAAAATGACTTTACCGATGCATCGGTAACCTTACTCAAAACTTCATCTCGGTACTCTTTTTCCGCAAGCATGCGGTTTACCCCAAGCAAGGTAGAGTCTGGATACTCGAGCAAGGCTAGAAGCGTGTTGGTAAGAATATATTCCATTCGGGCTGACCATGCGTCTTGCCAGATTTTTTTAAACGACGCCATTAATCCGTTCACCACAAGGTGACGGCTATCAGCTCCTACATCCTCCATTACGTTAAATGAAATCGGGTAGTTGGTATCAAAAGGCGCAAAATACACGACGTCATTAACCCGTGATTCAGGAACGTATTCGAGCAAGGTATCAATAGCAGAACCGTGAGGATCGATGAAACACATTCCTTCCCCATTCAAAATATCTTGGGCAGCCATGTTTTCCAACAAGGTTGATTTTCCCATTCCGGTTTTTCCAATGATGTAGACGTGACGTGAACGATCAGAACGTTTAATTCCAAATTTAGTTCGTTTGTTTCTAAAGTCAGTCACACCAAAATAGGTGATATTTTCATCCGGTTTCATGGATACAGTATAGCATGAGTTTTTTTGGAATTTTAAAAATATATTTCCCCAAGATATCAACCGGTGGCAGATGCAACTAAATAAATAAACGTGTACAATGTCGGCCATGAGTAACTCTAGCACCTTACGAACCCCTCCGCAGAACATTGATGCTGAAAAAGCCCTTTTGGGATCAATTCTCTTGCGACCTGTTGCACTCAATGATATTGCAGACCGTGTTGCAGATGATGATTTTTACGTGCAACGACATCAGATAATTTTCCGCACCATGAGTGACCTTGCTCGTACGGGAAATCCTATTGATGCTATTTCACTTACAGAAAAGCTAAAAAACCTCAACCTTCTCGAGCAATCAGGAGGAGCGAGTTATCTCAATGAACTCACCAATGTTGTTCCCTCTTCTACGAATATCGAGTACTACGCTCGTACGGTAGTTACCAAATCTATCCTTCGTAAACTTATCAGCGCTGGTGATGTAATCACTAGTCTCGGGTTCGATGAAGGAAGTGAAATTGAAGACATTCTCGATCAAGCAGAAAAGAAAATTTTTGAAATTAGTTCTAACCCAACCAATGCCAAGAAATTCATCAGCATTAAGGAACTCTTACCACAGGTATGGGAAAAACTTGAAATCCTTGCTCACGGGGAAAAAATCCGCGGGGTACCTACTGGATTTAATAGTTTGGATAATATTCTTTCAGGTTTCCAAAATTCAGACCTGATTATTCTTGCTGCTCGACCATCAACCGGTAAGACGTCTCTTGCGCTGGATATCGCACGAAAGGTTGCGGTTGATCATAATATTCCGGTTGGATTTTTCTCACTGGAAATGAGTGCTGATCAGTTAACCGATCGTATGCTGTCAGCTCAGGCACAGGTAGACGCATGGAGAATGCGAACCGGGCGAGGACTCACCGACGATGACTTTACTAGAATTTCACAGGGTATGGAGGTTCTTTCAAAAGCTCCTATCTATATTGATGATAAACCAGGTAACTCAATCCTACAGATGAAATCAACCGCTCGACGATTGAAAGCAGAACACGGGCTAGGTCTCATTGTTGTTGACTACCTCCAGCTCATGAATACGTCAAAAAACTATGATTCTATGGTGAACCAGGTTACTGAAATCTCACGATCGCTCAAATCTCTTGCTCGTGAGCTTGAAGTACCGGTACTTGCCCTTTCACAGCTCTCTCGTGCTGTAGAACAGCGTGGAGGACGTCCACGATTGTCTGACTTGAGAGATTCTGGATCTATCGAGCAAGATGCCGATGTGGTTATTTTCCTTCACCGTGATCGAAATGAAGAGGATACCGGACGATCAGAAATGACTGAAATTCTCATCGAAAAACACCGAAATGGAGCGACTGGATTTACCCAGCTTTACTTTGATACCGCTCGAACCACCTTCCTTGATTTAGACAAACAACACGCAACGATTGATCCTGAAAGTCTCGATGCAGAGTTTTAGTAACTCGTAGTATACTTATACCTATGTCTCTCAAGATTGAAAAACTCACTGAACTGTTTCTAGAATTTCCTGGTATTGGACGACGACAGGCACAACGATTTGTGTACTCGCTCCTCCATAAAGACCAAGCGTATATCAACGAACTCGTTCAAGAAATTTCTTCATTGAAACAAGAAGTACAACAATGTTCTGAATGCTATCGGTTCTACCCAAGAAACGGTAATCAGATATGTAATCATTGTACCCAAGCTGATTCTCAATCACTTCTCGTCATTGAAAAAGATGCAGACCTAGAAAATATTGAACGTACCGGAATGTACCGAGGAAAATTCTTTGTACTTGGTGGATACATCAGCAGTCACGAAAAGCGGAAATCATTTGCTCGAACTGAAGCATTAGCATCGCGTATTGAGCGTGATATGCACAATGGAACCTTGCAAGAACTTATTTTCGGACTCTCAATTTCCCCTGAGGCTGAACATACTCGTTTACGACTCCTTACCCTGTTAAAAGACAAGTATCCACAACTACGTTTTACGAGTCTCGGACGAGGACTATCAACAGGGACTGAGCTTGAATACTCTGACAGTGAAACCCTTCGCTATGCACTAAATGCTCGGATTCCTAACTAATCCCCACCACAAAACCACCTCTCGGTGGTTTTTGTTTGGTTTTGGTATTAACACGATTGGTTAATCAGTGATCGGGTAACCGGTCCGACTAATCCGTCAGTACGAGTACCAAGATACTGTTGCATTCGTCTAATGGCTCCATCGGTAATGGGTCCTAGAATACCATCGACCGGTCCACTTTTGAATCCTAATCGGTTCATGTGGGCTTGGAGGATTTTTACTTCCTTCACGGTTGTTTTAGTGTATGAGTGGTATTGTCCGTTTCGGGCTCCTGCTTTTAGGTTCTGTGACAAGAGTATATCTGCAGAACAGGTTTTTCCTTTGAAGACATTTGATTCGGTAGGAGTGGTAGTTGGGGTACCAAAGATAGCGTTCACTTGTGATGGGGTGAGTTTTCGTGAGCCAACACTCTTGGGTTTCGGAATCACATACGACCCTTGAGCCATATTCCCAGCACTGTCGGTTGAGAGTACGGTAATAGTATCACCTTTCTCTGGCGCATCACTTGGAAGTATCGTACATGACCATACTCCTGCTGATACTACAACCGGTGCATTGGTACAGGTCATTCCGGTTAGGGTAATGGTAGTTCCATTCTCTCCGGTACCGGTGATGGTAGTTGCTCCTGCTTCCACTGGGTTAATGGTTGGGGTTGTTGGTGCATTGGTATCAATACCTCCGTTGTAGGTTAGTGATGAGGTGTTTCCATAGGTATCGGTGGCTATAGCGGTGATGTTCTCTCCATCCGTTGGTGAGGGAGTGAGGGTACAGCTGTAGCTTCCGGTGATACTTGCGGTGGTGGTGCAACTTGATCCACTTGGGGT
>JACCDH010389717.1_pt1 | contig 70951 bp, 51 predicted proteins | sample 7442481 | NCBI WGS metagenome assembly JACCDH01 (sample SAMN15323433, study PRJNA562643) | freshwater metagenome | isolation source: river surface water | place: USA:Blue River Watershed | collected 2017-08-15 | reverse complement strand
TGAAAGCTGCTGGTGCTTATACTGTTGCAGTAACCAATGGTAGTGGATGCGTGTCGACTTCAACTGTAACCACGGTCGTAGTGAATAGTCTGCCATCAGTACCAACGATCAGTAATAATAGACCATTGACATTCTGTGCGAATGATAGTACGGTGTTGACTTCATCATCAGCTACCGGTAATCAATGGTTGTTAAATGGAAATAATATAACTGGTTCCACAGGTCAGACATTTGTAGTGAAGGCCGGCGGCAGCTACTCGGTTAGGGTTACAAATGCTGGTGGATGTACGGCTGTGTCAACCGCTACTTCTATTATGGTGAACAGCTTACCTGCGGTACCAACGATTAGCAATAGTAGACCGTTAACTTTTTGTACCAATGATAGTACGGTGTTGAGTTCATCATCAGCAACCGGTAATCAGTGGTTGTTGAATGGTAGTAATATAACAGGAGCTACGGCTCAGACATTGGTAGTGAAGAGTAGCGGTGGGTATTCGGTAAGAGTATCCAACGCAAATGGTTGTTCTGTGGTTTCGGCTACTGTTAATACAGTAAACAATAGTACTGCTGGTACCGGTTTGCTTTTCCGTGACTCTTTAATTTGTAAAGCCACTACTTTACGTGTAACGGCTCAGGCTGTTTCGCCAACTGCTTTCTTATGGACAGGTGTTCGAACCGGATTTTCTTCTACCCTTCAATCTGTGAATATCAGCAATGCTGATATGTATAGAGTGAGGATTAGTTTGTCGAATGGATGTGTGGTTTTTGATAGTATTAATCTGAGAAATACAGTTGATACAGCCATTAAAGCGCGTATTGCCATGACGAAGCAGGCGTTTGTGAATCAACAGGTGCTTGCAGTCAATATCACTTCTGTTAAGCCACAAACCCAGAACTGGGTTTTCCCAACAGGATCAGTTGTTATATCACAAAATGATTCGCTTGCTCTAATGCGCTTCGCATCTGTTGGAACTTATCAGGTAATTCTAAATAATACATCATATAATGTTTGTAGGAGTGCTGATACAGCAAGGGTTGTCATTACAACCAATGATTATCCGAATTCGACAATCCCTCCAACGATTATCATTCGTAACATAACTATTGGGCCAAATCCTACGACTGGAATCTCCAACATTACTGTTGATCTGAACCGCCCAGGCAATGTTACCATGCGGATTTTCAATTTCAATGGTACGCAGATTTTCACCAGATCTATTAACTCAACCACTAACACGGTTAGAGAACGAATTGATATCAGTAATCAGCCATCTAACAGTACGTATATATTGGTAGTGCAGTGTGAAGGAAGTTATGAAGTGCGATCAATTTTTAAAAACTAATTACACCCTATTAACCCTTTATGAGAATAAGCTGCATTATTTTAGTTATGTTACTGGCGCTTTCTGAACCAGTCATCGCACAAACCTTTGATCCCTTTTCCCTTTTCGGGAAAGGTAAGCTGTTCAAATTGAACGGAGGCGTCAATGCGTCTATGCTATATAACTATTCCTCCAATAGTACGCCCGGTGTAAACCCTTTCAATTACGTCATTGGCGCAAATCTAAATGTGTATGTAAAGGGTATTAATATCCCTTTCGATGTGAGTTACTCCAATGCGCAGTTTTCATACCGATTTCAACCTGTTCCGTTCAATAGAATAGCTATTCATCCCAAGTATAAGATTTACACCTTGCATGCCGGTACGATTTCTCTGACTTTATCGCCTTATACATTAAATGGAGCTCAATTCAATGGGGCAGGAGTAGAGATTGCCCCCAGCAAATGGAAAATAATGGTACTGGGTGGAAAGTTTTTAAGAGGTAGTGGTGATTTTTTAGCGAATCCGGAAGCCCAGCCAACTTATGAAAGATGGGGTAAGGGTTTGGGTATCAGTCATGAGTTTAAAAACCTACAATTAGGGTTCAATCTATTTCACGCCAAAGAAGATACATCCTCTGCCTTTAATTTTCCTGTTGAGTCTGGAATAACACCAAAAGAGAATATTGTGTCAAGTCTTGTTGGATCAGGCTCGCTGAAGGGAATTAAATACTCCTTTGAGGTTGCGAATAGTTTGTTGACAGATAATTTGACTGTGCTCAATCCACTGAAAAGTAACAATTTGATGTCTAGATTTATTAGTAACAATAGTTCTACCAAGAGTAACTATGCTACTAACGCAAAGCTTAGCTATCTTTTTGAAAAGTTGCAGTTAGATGCGGGGTTGAGTTTTGAGCGGGTCGATTTTAATTACCAAACTTTAGGATCATTATACAATATCAATGGTTTTCAAAATATTGGTGCTACAGTTAATAAAACGTTTTGGGGTGGTAAGATGAATTTGAATGGCCAGTTAGGTGTTCAAAACGATTTGGTTGATGATACAACGATTAGTCAAAAGTCTAACCGTTTACTTGCTAATATTAATGCAAATTTTAATCCTATTCAGAAGCTTTCAATAAGTACATCTTATTCAAATACAAGGGGTGTAACAAATGTGCGGAATCTGAATAATATAGCTAACCAGAACAACCTTATCCCGCAGTTTTTGGACTCTTTGCGTTTGGTTCAGTTAAATCAAAACGCGAATCTTAGTGTCAACTATCAGCTCACTTCTACGCCTGAAAAAAACAGTTCTGCTAATTTTAATTACTCTTATCAAAAAGGTGATCAAAAGCAAGGGGATTTCTTTATTGATATGCAGGGAACAAAATTCCATAATGCTTCTCTGAATTACTATACGGTATTGCCAAAAGCCGATACGAAATGGAGTTTCGGTTTAAACTATAGTAAAACCACGCAAGGGGCAGACTCCAATAATGTGAGAGCAGTTGGATTCAATTTCAATTTTGGAAAAAAGATTTTCAAGCGTAAAGTAAACCTCACAATCGGCTCTGGCTATAATACAACATCAATGCAGGCAAGTGCGTCAGGTGTGAATATTATTAATTTCAGGTCAACAGCTAGTTATGTCTTGTACAAAAAGCATGTGTTTAATTATAATGCGCTTCTGCAGATTCAAAGTAGAAGAAGATTGGGTAGCCCACAGACAAACACAAGTACAGGGGCAATGAGCTTGACTTACAATTATAACTTTTAAGGTATGAGTGTACACAATATTGTTAAGTATATAGGTTGTTGTTTATGCGCTTTAATGCTTTTCAGCTACAATGCAAACGCACAGGGTAATATCAATTACCCAATTAGCATTTCGCCGGTAATATTTCCTCCTTTTCCAACCAGCATTCAAGCTTTGAGTAATGCAACTACGCCCAGTATTTATTTAACCATTAACAACAAATCATCCAATGCTACAGTGCAGAATGTTTTGTTAGGGGTGACTATCGAAGCAACTGGGATTAAAGCACAGTCAAGGTCTGTTAATAACACCTATCCAGTTACACTAGTTGGAAATACACCTCTCAGATTATCGAATGTGGATTTCGCAAGCTTGTACAATTTTGCCAATCTATCGGGTGTTACACTAGCGCAATACAACAGTGCTTTTCCACAATCAGCGGTTACCTATGGATTTGTGGTATATGATGCTGTAACGAAACTGCAGCTTAGTGATCGAGTAACCTATCAGGTTACTTTTGCCATCAATAATCCTCCAACATTGGTTGCACCAGCTAATAACGGTCTTATCGTTGAGCGGGGTGTACAAAATATCTTTTTTCAATGGCAACCAAGACAGGCTACTGCTGCAGGCTCGGTGAGGTATAAGCTGCAGATTATCCGTTTATTGGATACTTTGATTAACCCTCAGTTGGCTTTTTCCGGAACACCTACGTATTTTTTTGAAGACAGTACGCTTACCAATACGTATAACTATAATGCCTTTAATCCACCTTTATTGAGTAATCAAAAGTATGCTTGGCGGGTTCAGGCAATACCCATTGATAATGGCGGTTTTACTGCTACTACATTTGTGAACGGTGGATATTCCAATGTGGAATCATTCAGATATGTTGCCGAATGTAAAGTGCCTTCACAAGTAACAGGGTCAGATATTGGTATCAATGGTGCTACCATATCATGGTCATCCTTCACCAATAACCAGACTTTTGCCGTATCCTACAAAGCTCAAAACAGTGCTACTTGGACTGATATTCCCATACCTGCTAATAATTTGAATAATCGGCTTCCCATTACTAAGCTGGCCGAGGGAACAACCTACAATGTAAAGGTGAAAGGTTTTTGTTTTGGTGGACAATCTGTAGAGTCCTCAGTATACAATTTTAAAACGAGTGTTACGCCTAAAGCTACAGATACTGTAAAGAAAGTGAATGCTGTAATAGCAGATATTAAAGCTGCTTGCGGGCAAAAACCTGTGCTTGGTCAGTTGTCTCAAACAGCCTTAACTGCATTGGCGGATAATGATATTATCACTGCAGGCGATTATCAAATCGTGGTAAGTAATGTGCGTGGAGCTGCAGGGATATTCAGCGGAAACGGCGTTGTGGATGTATGGCTGAATGGAAAGGTATTTAAGTTGAATGTCAATTTTCAGAACGTAAGAATTAATGTAGATAAGCGGGTGATTGACGGGAATATTAATCTTGTCACATCTTCAAATTAAGCTTAGTATGAAGAATAAGATATTTTATCTAGTTGTTTGCTTGCTGATTGGCAGTGTTCGTTACACAGCTAGTGCAAGAAATATTGGTGCTGATCCAGGGCATGAGGATAGTGTACTCGCCAAAAACAATTTTTTGCCTAGAGAAGCATCCCCTCAGCGATTCCATTTTATGGAATCTTCGGAGCGGTTATCAAACTCAATTTATCTGGAAGAAGACCAGAACTATCAAGCTGTTCAAAGTACTATCGATTCTGCAAAAGCAGCTTTCTCAACCATTAGCACAAGAAATAGATGGATTGATAATATTACCAATAATGTTACGATGGCTGCGCCATTTGGTATGAGTAGAACTATTTCGCCGCACAATACTGTCTATCAAATTGCTTTTGCCAATATACGTTTTACGAGTGCGGGTGCTATAGCAAGGGTGTTTGCAAGATGTACACCCAATGGTGGCACCAATGGTGAGTTGTATTTTGCTGGCAATGTCAATCTTTCGAGAATTGGAGGTGTAGGTAGTAATAATATTTTATCGTTAATAGGCAACCAGACTATCAGTTATAATAATACGCTAGTATTAAAAATTAGTGGATCGCCTGCTTCAGAGCCGTCACAATTCCTATTTGATTGTAATGGGTTTACTTCTTTGAACCTTAGGGCTTTGGTTGAAATTAAAGGAAGTAATTATTTTCAAGTTGATTCCACCAATTTCAACAGACAGAATGGTGCGGGGATAAATTCTGCTGTCTTTGCAGTCGCTTTAAACAAGTGGGAAGACTTATATAAAGAGGGTATTTCTTTTCCCGGCTTGTTTGGTAACACCAAAATTCCCAACTATTTCTTTAAAATTAATTCGGCAGTACTAGACTTAACGACGCTAAGTAATCCAACGAACGCGGATATTGTTCGGCATATCAGGGAAAATATTCCTGCTTTGCCTAATACCTGGGTAGGTTTAGGTATTACGGCTATGGATGTTTACTTGCCACAGTACTTTAATGTGCGAAATACTACTAGACGAACTAGAGTGCCCGTTACTTATGGTGTAGTAGATGAATATGGCTTTACTTTTCGTGTAAGTTCTAAAGCTCAGGTACTTAACCTTAGTGATAGGGCCGGCAGTGCCAATGGATGGGCATTTAGTATCAATAGGTTTGATTTATGGTATCAGAAAGATGCCATCATTACCAATAGTAGTAGTTTCTCTGGTAGAATTGTATTACCGGTAGAGGATCAGGGTTTTGCAGAACGGGGTGTGCCTTTTACTGCGCAGTATGTACAAACTGATATCAGAGCGGGTGGTGAAGAGTTTGCTGTCAGTGTTGATGAGAGTGGCTTTGTTACGGCTAAGAATTTTAAAGGCTATTTGTTGTTTAGTAAAGGAGATGTTGAACTGACATTTAAAGTTAAGCAGAACAAGTTGATGCCCAAGCTGGTGATGTCTGGTCAGTTTGGTTTAAGTGCCAACCGTCAAGGGGATATGTATCAGCCCTCAGAGCAGGCTAAGAAAGCGAAAGAGGCAAAGGCAGAAGCTAAAGCAGCCAAAAAGAATAAATCATTCACGCCTGTGGATATGGCGATTGATGATATTGAATTTCAGGAACTAGTGATGCAAACGGAAACCGCTCCTTTCTTACAGGTAAAATATCTGGGGGCAAAAGCGGAAATGGAGATTGGCAGTTTTGGTGCACAGGTGGCAGTAGAATTAAGAACAGGGTTTAATTCAAGAGGAGTGGCTGATGCAAACGCAACTTGTTTGCATTTTGATGCAGCAGTGCAATTCGCAGATGGTAAGATTGGTGGTGCGATGGGTATTGATCTCTTTAGTAAGGCAGATATACGAGAAGGGTCTTTCATTTTTGAGGACATTAAATTTACCAGCGTAAATATCGCAGCGAAATTCGGTGGGGTAGAGTTTGATGGTGCGTTGGATATCATGGACAATCCAACATATGGTAGAGGTTTCAGTGGCCAGATGATTCTCACTGTAGCAAAAGTGGTTAAGGTAAAAGCTGGCGCTATGTTTGGAACTAAATATAATTCAGATGGTTCTAGCTTTAAATATTTCAACATAGATGGCGGTGCTGATTTTAAGCCTGCAGGTGTTGTCGTTTTTGGCGCTGTCAAAATAACCGGTTTTCAGGGTGGTGTTACTTATAAAATGGATGTAGTAAAGCCAAGTGGTAACTATCCGATAACAGTAACAGGTGTTTCTTATGTGCCCAATGAAAATTCTTTTTTGCGTTTAAGAGCAGGAGTGTATATGTCTGTAGGTGATGAGAAATTGCTCAGTGGTTTTGGTGGACTAGAATTTGTCTTCAACCAGAATTGGGGCTTAGAAGAAGTATCGATTAGCGGTAATGCTCAGGTGTTTTCACAGATGCCTAATGATGATAAGACCAAAATTTCTCCATTGACGCAGGGTAGGCAACAGACATACATGTCGTATAAAGCTAGCCAAGGAGAGGACATAGCAGATAGCGAGGAGTCAAATGGTGTATCGGCATCTCGTGCTAGAAGACCGGGTGCAGGTAGTGGCGGTGCTGCAATGGGTGATAGCCCGGGCGGCGAATTGCAAATGCCGGATACCATTAGTGTACTTGCGCAAATGCGTGAATTGAAGCCTAGGCTTGATTCTGCTTATAATTTAATGAAGAGTACTGAAAATGAGCTAAATACTAATAGTGCAACATTAGCAAAACATGAGCGCACATATGCTGGCATGCAATATAGAAGTGATTCTATTTCAAACCCTGCGAGAACGGATATTGCTGCTAAGTATAAAAGTTTTTTTGGACCTGAAGCTAGTAATGGAGTTGTTAGCTATCGATCTTGGAACTTAGACATATGGCCTGAAGTGACGCGCTTGCTTGATGTGCCAGAGACTGGATTTACGACCGTACGACGTGCCAACTATACAGCTCCTACACAAGCACGTATCAATAAGATCAAAGATTCTTTAACTAGGGTGTATGCCAATACTGCTCAGACAAAATCATTGCGGGATTATTATGATGCAAGAAGACGTATTTGTGATCGAACAAGAATGTCTGCAGATACAGCTATTGGACAGTATAGGAATAGCTTGCGTGTTGAAGCACTTCGCATTCGCTTCGGATATCTGCCCTTTGGTATAACCAATAAAACTTTCAATGACGCTCGAAGTGCATACTGGCAGGGTGTTTCCAAAACTTACAAGGATAGTGTGGACTATTATCAGGCAAAGGGAGATGAAGCCCATAATCTAGCAACGCAAGTAATTCCAATTAGAGCAGTTTTCGGTGATTCCTCGAGATTAAATGATGGCGTCTGGAGAAAAAATGGTCGGTATAGTTTCACCAAAAATCGTGGAAAAGAAGTTGCCACACAGTTGAGTTTTTTCCCACTTATAGATCAGGTGAAAATACTCTATGACTATTATCAAATAATACTTATTCCCAAGTTTCGTGTGGAAGATAGTATGACAAACCTGCTTACCAATGTCATAAAGCCTTTGCAAATCCAGAATGCAGCATTGACGGCTAGGCTCAGAGAACAAACAAATAGACATTTTCAACTAGCTAAAACATATAATGATACTTTATTAGTAGTCAATAAAGCCAATCAGCAAGTTGTTAGAGCATTTCAGTTAAAAGTGCGCAAGGCTACCGGTACTAAACTAAATGCTGCTGATGAGGCGGTAATCAAAAATGCTGATGCTGCATATGCACTTGCCAAACCTATTATAGACCACTGGAATTATCTCAATAAAGTTGTTGCGCTCGACAATAGTCTGGCTGCAAGTCAAAAAGCAGTAGAAGATGCGAGGCGTATTGTAAGTTCAACCACGGCTACACCACAACAAAGGAGTGCAGCACAGCAAGCTTTGAATAATTCACTGGTTCAATTTAGGGCCGATAGTGCTGCAGTAGCAAGAAGACTACTGGAAGAAAATGGGGGTGCTATTTTTAGCCTTTCAAAGCTGGAATTACATCATGTAAACCGAGCTGTTAAAGTTGCTGTACAAAAGGATGTGGTTGCAAAATTGCTTCCGTTAGAAGCTGAGGTCACTAGACTAAAACAGGTACAGAATGCTATAGTGAAACAATATACCTCTTATGCTATAGATTTTTATCAATACACAAATAGCTTAGATGCATTGAATGCGCCAATTAAACAAGCGAACGATGCTGTGAGTAATTATTTCCGAAATGATTTTGTGCGAAAGCTTGCGTATAACCTACTTAACTTCCCCGAAGAGGCAAGTGTTGATGTGTATCGTTATCAAGAAATAGGCTTGTCTAAAGGTGTCATCGATCGAAGCATAGATACAGCCGAAGCTTGGTTGGAGGCGGCTGTAGTAAGGATTAATGATTCCTTAAATAGCAAGAGAAACAATAGTTCTTTTGAAAGGCAGGTGGTGGTACCGGGCGGACTTCGCCCAGATGGTAATCCACAGTTCTGGGGTGATTTCTTACTAAAGATTGATATCAAGAATAGCACGGTCTCTTTGGCTATGGATGTGTATACGTCCATTGATATAGCAAGCATTGAAGTGATTCGGGGAGCAATGGATGGTAATGCTAAAGCTGGCACGCTTGATTTGGTGGTGTCTGGAAGTACTTTCGACTTGAATATAGGAACAGAAAATGCGCCTTGTAGTGTGGGCTTCTCACTAGGCAATTTTATCAAAGGGTCAGGAACCTTCTATGCCCAAGTCAATAATCGACGCTCGGGTGGTAATGTCAATGCTTCTAATTTCAATATGAAATTTGGTATGAGTGGCCAAGTTTCTTGGAGTGGTAGTGCTGGCCTAACTGGTGTTGTAGAAGGGTATGCTACTATTTATGGCGGACTATCCTTTAGCCTGAACGCATCTCGTTATGACAATTTTATTTGTAGTGCTACAAACCAGAAAGGTGGCTTAGAAGGTTGGTATGGAGAAGGTAAGATGAATGTAATGGTGGGTGCCGCTGCAGGTGTAAAAATTTTAGGGTATAATATGGAAGTTTTCAGGGCTGAAGCTCGTGCGGGTCTTCGTGCAAGAGGGCCGGTTCCGCTCTTCGTGACTGGTAATATGCAATTCACTTATGGTGTACGTGTTTTGGGTATAAATTACAGCGGCAGGTTTGATATTGGCTTTACTTATGGAACCTCTTGTGCAATACCCGGTTTGAACTAATTAATAAAGTAAGATATGATGATGGTACGTCTATTGAATAGGTTTTTAATGCTTTTCCTACTTTGCGGATTGAGTTACGTTTCTTTGGCTCAAGTAAGTTCACCAACAACGGTGAAAACAGCTGCTTTCAAAGAAGGTAAATTGGTGTATGTCCGTTGGTTTCTGGGTGATGCCAAACAATGGAGAGCTGCGAATGATAAAGGGTATTTTGTAGAACGATCGGTGAAGGGTGCTAATAATTTTCAACGATTGAATACAACTCCACTTAGGCCAATCACCGAACAGCAAGCACTTAAGTACAGCAAAGAGTCTGATGCTTTTGCGCTTTATTCAATTCTGAAGGCAAAGCCCGATCCATCTAAGCCTGCTGAACTTGAAGCAGATAAAGGCATCTATGCCATGTTTATCTTGTTGTCTTCATACACCCCAGCTAATGCATTTTTGTCTGCATCAGGTTTTACAGACTCTACTGCGGTAGAAGGAACCAATTATATGTACCGAGTGGTTGTGAATGGTGTTCCTATAAATAATCAAGACATTACAACTGCTGAAGTATCGGGCAATTCAATGAAAGGCAGCATGCCTGCCATCAGTGCCGCATTCGGAGATAAAGTAGCTAAGCTTAGTTGGCGCGTGGATTCAATCAAGCAAGAGTATCCTGTGGTGGTAGTGGAGCGCTCTACAGACACGATTAACTATACGCGTATCACAGGCCGTCCTTTGATCACATCACTTGAGCAGGAGGGAGTGGGTAATGAAGATTCTACCAAGGGTCTCATGGGTTATAAAGACGAATCGGTTGTGAATAGAACTACTTATTACTATCGGTTGAGAGGGATCAATATTTTTGGTGTCTTGAGTGATCCCAGTAATGTTGTTGCCGTTAGGCCCGAGCCGGCTTTTGCATCAAGACCAAGAATTCTTTCTATCGATACCCTTGCCAATCGATTTGCAATGACATTCTCCATTGTTGATTCACTCAAATCTCAGGTCAGCAACTATGAAATCTGGACTTCAGAAACCAGTGAGGATTCAACATTTACTAAATTAACCTCATTCGCTGCTAAGCGTGGCCCAGGAGTGATGCAAACAGCATTTGTCTATCAACCCAAAGAGACTAACTACTTTGTTATTAAGGCAGTTCTCAAAAAAGACAAATCATCCATAGCTTCGGTTCCATATTTGTATTTACTCAAGGATTCTATACCGCCCTTGACACCAACGGGACTTGTTGGTAAAATAGATACTGCTGGAAATGTAGTGCTTACGTGGACTGCCAATACCGAACAAGATCTAAACGGATATAAAGTGTACAAGTCTACCGTTGGCCCTGATAGCAAAACAGTCATTCCTTTACAAGCTGAGCCAATTACAACAACTGAGTTTAAGGAGAAAGTCTTGGTTAAGCAATTGAATCGGGATATATACTATACGGTAACTGCGCTTGATAATAAATTCAATGAGTCTAAGTATGCCAATTTTGTTTTGGTGCAAAGACCAGATGTTATTGCACCCGCACCGCCTGTATTAAAGAGTGTGCAAGTACAGTCCGATGGGAAGTCAATTGCCATTCAGTGGTCGAAAAGTTTTAGTAAAGATGTTAAAGATTACTTGATTGAAAGACGTTTGAATGGAGACTCATTAGACTCCGGCTGGAAACAAATTTATACAGCAACAGGATTGGATACGGCCTATGTTGATGCAACAATTCAGCAATACACTTCCTATGATTACAGAATACAGGCAGTTGATAGTAGTAATCTCAAAAGTGATCTGTCTTCAACCATGTCATACTTTGCAAAAAAGCCTGTACAAAAAGTGAAGAGTATTACTAATCTAAATGCCTATGTGTCGCGTGAAAAGAAGTATATAGAATTGAACTGGAGTTTAAGCAATCCTGATATTGTTGAAGTGTTGATTTATAGAGCGGAGAATCGTAATGAGAATGAAGTAAGCTTGATTGCCACTTTGCCGGCATCAAGGAAGATTTATGATGATGAAAGTATTAAAGAGAATACGCTTTATACTTACTACTTAAAAGCCGTGTTTAGAAACGGTGGCTCCAGCGAGTTCCAGAAAATTGATGTGGAGTTTTAATAATTGTATAGCGACTGAATTCTGTAAAGGTTGGTGGAGACGCCAACCTTTATTATTGATTACCATTTCTTTTTTAATCTCAGGTATGCTGTATACAAGGGCCAACTTTGTATCCATACAAGTTATTTCTTAGCGACTAATGTTAAGTTGCTCCTGATGCTGTAAGTTGAAATTATTGGATAAAAATTGTACATTTCATTTCAATCGTTAACCTTCCAGTATATGGGTGTAAAACAGGTCAATATAGAAAAAATCAAATTTTCTGCAATTAAGTTCGGTCGTTTACCGCGGGTTACTGATGACCGTACTTTTAAATTGAGCGGATACCTCGATGGAGCAAACGAAATTCCCATCCCCAAGCGACATAATTGGGGTAATAAAGTCAAGCGAGATAAGTGGGGTGTAATGGGGAATTTGAGAACCAATTTATGTACATGTTCTGCTGCGGGGCATTTAATCATGGTTTGGACGTCAAATACAGATGGGTTGAAAAGACCTAAGGATGAAGAAATCATGCAAGCCTATTGCGATCTTACTGATTATAATCCAGAAACAGATGCGCGTGATACGGGTGTTGAGGCATTAAAAGCTCTTAAGTATTGGCGTAAAAAGGGCATCGCTGGGGAGAAGATTATTGCCTTTGCTGAGTTGGAAGACGGAAATGTTGAGCAATTGCTTAAAACCATTTATTTATTTGGCGGCTGCTATGTAGGATTAAACCTTCCAAAGTCTGCAGAAAGGCAATATAACACCACCAAAAAGTGGACGATACCAAGGGGTGGAAAAAAGAAAGATGCAGAAAAGGGCTCGTGGATGGGGCATATGGTTTTGGTTACTGGTTATCGTAACGATGAATTGCGTGTTATTACTTGGGGCAGAGAAATAACCATGACTATAGACTTTTGGAAGGCCTATGCTGAAGAGTCTTATGCAGTTTTTAGTGATGCTTTCATTCAACACGATAAAACGCCTACAGGTGTGTCTGTTGAAAAGTTGCTCAACGACCTTGCACTTTTGAAAAAACAAAAGCAGGATTGATATCCTGCTTTCTTGCTTATACATTTCCAAAGCAATACCTGTTTTTTTATCAGGTTAGGCTTTGTTTGGCACACCGCCAAACTTGATTGCCTTAGCTTTCTTCTTAGGAGCGGCTTTCTTTTTAGGAGCTGCCTTCTTTTTAGCCGCAGCTTTTTTCTTAGGAGCTGCTTTCTTCTTAGGAGCTGCCTTCTTTTTAACTGCAGCTTTTTTAGCTGGAGCAGCTTTCTTTTTAGGAGCAGCTTTTTTCTTTGCAGCTGCTTTTTTTGCTTTTGGCATAGTAATGGGTTTAAGTGAGGTGATGCAGTTGGTAGGAATTTCTTACCAACTATTTACTTTAAAATAAGTAATTTAATTGAGAAAAGCATTTCTGTGTAAGATTTTTTCTCCACTATTAAACTTGCTAGTGCCGCAAAAGGCTCTGTATTTGGCAAAATTGAATACAGCTGATTTGCAAAGATGAAAATGAATTGCTGCGTAGAAAGGCAAGCTAAAGTATAGTAGTGATAAAAAGCGATTGCATTTGCATGCTATTGTTTGTCTATATACCTATTGAATGAAATCAGTAAAAAAGTCAAGTGGTTTAACCTTTTCACGCATGTTGTTAGTATGTGGTTGCTTATTGTTGGCTTCTTGCAAACAGGCAACAAAGGAAGTACAGGTTGCACATGCAGAAAAGATACTTGTACAGAAGGTGGCACTGCCACTCGATTCAGGTAGTGCCTTGTCACAGAAAGATGCTTTGCATTCGGCGGAAAGACCGCTGGTAGCAAAGTCAGGCAATATATCGGTTCGGCCGGGTAGCTTGGTTACGAAGAGTTTTATAGATCATGCCGAAATTTCTATACCTGAAGAGGCGCAAGGAAAAGGGGTGTTTGCAGAATACACTACCGATGATGGTCTTGCTTTAGATCAGGTGCATTGTATGCTGAAAGATCGGCAGGGGCATCTTTGGTTGGGCACCAATGGTGGCGGAGTAAGTCGTTTTGATGGCAGAAAGTTTACCAACTTCACCAATTTACACGGCTTGGCCGGCAATGTTGTTTGGTGTATGCTTGAAGACCAGCAAGGTAATTTGTGGTTTGGTACCGATGGTAACGGTGTGAGCAAGTTTGATGGGAAGCGCTTCACCAATTTTGATACAAAGAATGGTTTGTCTGGCGATATTGTGTTAAGTATTGTAGAAGACAAGAGCGGCCATTTATGGTTTGGTACTTCAACCGGGGTTACAAAGTATGATGGTACTAAGTTTACTAAATACGCAAAGGGGAGTGGCTTTCCGATTAATCCCATCAAGGATATCTTGAAAGATGCGCAGAACAACCTGTGGTTCGCCAGCTTTGGCGATGGCTTAACCAAATTCGACGGCTTACACCTAACACAGTATCGAAAAAAAGATGGCTTAGCCAGTGATTCCATTAAATGTATTTATCAAGATGCAAAGGGGCAAATATGGGCTGGTACCAATACTGCCGGTTTGTCGGTATACGATGGCAAAAAGTTTCGCCACTATACAGTCCGGGATGGACTCTCCAGTAATGAGACCATGACCATTGTTGGCGATGAAAAAGGGGGTATTTGGGTTGGTACCAATGGAGGTGGTCTAAGCAAATTTGATGGAGTAAAGTTCATCAACTACAACAGCAGAAATGGTTTGGAGAGTGGCAAAATAACTTCTGTAGTGGAAGATGAACGAGGCAATCTTTGGTTAGGCACATTTGGCGGAGGCGTTGTGAAATTTAGTGTAGGTGGGTTTAGCAATTTTACTACTAAACAAGGCTTACCTAATAATATTATTTACGGCATTACCGAGGATAATCGAGGCAATCTTTGGTTTGGTAGTTTTGGTGGAGGTATTACTAAGTATGACAGAAAAAGTTTGACCACATATAGTATCAAACAGGGTCTTCAGAATAATAATATTTATTGTGCGAAGAAAGATTCAAAAGGGCAATTGTGGTTTGGTACATTCCAAGGGGGGGGTGATTCGTTTTGACGGAACAAGATTCACGCAATACACAACAAGAGATGGTTTGGCCGACGATATTGTTTTTTGCATTAATGAGGATAAGAAGGGCAATCTTTGGTTTGGCACTTCTACGGGTGGTGTTAGCAAATTTGATGGTCAAAGATTCACGAATTATGCTACTGAACAAGGGTTGCCCGCTAAAGGTGTTTTTACCATAGCAAATGATGATGATGGTAATCTTTGGTTTGGTACTTATGGTGGAGGGGTAAGCCGTTTTGATGGTAAGTCTTTCATTAACTTCAATCTTCAACATGGATTGGCTGACAATACAGTATGGGCAATTACGGTAGATGCCGAAAAAAATATCTGGTTTGGTACACAACAAGGGCTCAGCGTACTGACGAAAGATATAGCACAAGCGGTGGCGCAATTAACTGCAAGGGATACAATTTTTACAAAGCCACTTTTTCAAAAGTTCACTGTGCGTGATGGCTTACCAGATGATTTTGTTACACAGGTTGTAGAAGCAAGAAATAATACACTATATGTGGGCACCAATATGGGTATCTGCGAAATTATGCCATCATCCAAAAAAGGTGGTCAAGCAGCAGCGTGGAAAGTGGGTAGGGTGTTCAATGCAGTTAATGGTTTTCCAATAAAAGACGTGAATGTAGGACAGGGTGCTATGTTTCAAGACAGCAAAGGTATTTTCTGGATAGCTACGGGGTCAGAGAAAACTGGGCTTGTTCGTTTTGATCCCGCGGCAATCAATCAAGCAAAAAACAAACCACCCTTTTTGCTTCTGCAAAACATGAAAGTCAACAACGAAAGGCTTGTTTGGAATGATTTAGATGTAAGTAATACGACTGATAACCATACATTGTACGATAAAGCTGTCGTTATTGAAGAAATGTCCACTTTCGGCAGACAGTTGACTAATGAGGAAAGAAGTGATCAAAGAAACAAGTTTGGGCAAATCGCATTTTCAGGTATTCGCAGTTGGTACTCGATACCGGAAAAGTTAGTATTGCCTTTCGATCAGAACAGTGTCAGCTTTGGGTTCAATGCGATTCAGGCAGATAAAAACTATTTGATACAATACCAGTACTTGTTAGAAGGGTATGATAAGAAATGGAGTCCATGGACCACCAACAATAGTGCTTCTTTTGGAAACATGGATGAAGGAGAATATACGTTTAGAGTTAGAGCCCGAAATGATCAGGGACTTCTGAGTGCTCCAATAGCGTATTCCTTCATAGTGAATCCTCCGTGGTGGAGAACCTGGTGGATGTACCTATTGTATCTCTTATTGGGTGTAGGGGCATTTCGGTTAATGGTACTTTGGAAGAATCGTAGGGTTATACAACAAAAGAATAGATTGGAGTACAGGGTGAAAATAGCTACTGAACAGATTAGGGCAGAAAAAGAAAATGTAGAGGTACAAAGGCAGATTGCTGAAGAAGCTTTGCAGCAATTGAAGGGTGCGCAGGCTCAGTTAATACATGCTGAAAAAATGGCCTCTTTGGGTGAACTGACTGCTGGTATTGCACATGAAATTCAAAACCCTTTGAACTTCGTCAATAATTTCAGTGAGGTAAGCGCGGAACTGCTGGAGGAGATGAAAGTAGAATTGGGTAAAGGCAGTGTGGATTCCGCAAATGAGATAGCTGGTGAAATACAGCAGAGTCTAGAAAAAATTCATTTTCATGGTAAGCGTGCTAGCAATATTGTGAAAAGCATGTTGCAACACAGTAGAAGTGGCGGTGGTCCCAAGGAAGCTATTAACATAAACGCTTTATGTGATGAATATCTTAGATTGGCCTATCATGGTTTCACAGCAAAGGATAAAAATTTTAATGTAGGCTTTAATGCTAAGCTGGACGAAGCGGTTGGGCTGGTTGAAGTAATGCCGCAGGAAATAGGGCGCGTAATATTGAATTTAATCAACAATGCATTGTATGCTGTGAGTGAAAAAAAGAAATTGGGTATTGAAGGCTATCAACCAATGGTCTCTGTGGAGACAAAGAAATTAGATAATGCTGTTAGGATTAGAATTATAGACAATGGTATGGGCATACCTGATCAATTAAAGGGAAAAATTCTCCAACCATTTTTTACTACTAAGCCAACGGGCGAAGGCACGGGTCTGGGCCTTAGTCTCAGTTACGATATTGTAACCGTAGGACATGGGGGTAGTTTAAGTTTTGAATCTGTTGAAGGAGAGGGTACCACATTTATCATAGAATTGCCTATGTGATTTTCTGAAAGGCATCTTCATTATTTAATGATATTATGCAGGTTGTGGTTGTCTGAGATGCCAACCATTATTGACTATTACAAATCTTTATTTAAGTATGGTGTCTCCACCAGCCTTATGCTAGCTTGGTGGGGACACCTCGCTTGGCGCATAAGATACAAAGCGCGAAAAAAAATCAGCCAATGATTGGTGTCTTCACCAACCCCAACAAAAAAGTATTCTTGAAAGTGATAAGTGCGCCTTTTTAGCAGGCATAGGTTTCTGTACATTGTTGTAACAAAACAGCAAGCTATGCAGGCAAGATTTCTACTAGTGACCTCTTTACTATGTGGCATCTGTGCATTGGGGCAGTTGGCACAATTGGTGCAGCTAGACAGCTTTTTGGTAAAGCAAGAATCCCTCAGTTATCAGGCAGGGCAGGTAACAGGTAAATTATTGAAACTAGTGGCTTTTGCTGGCGCGGCTTATTATTGCTGGTTACGTGCGAAGCAGTTGCAAAAAGCATCTGTTGAATGATGGGTGCCTGTGCAAACCACACGGTACGGGAAATTTCCCGTTTTGGAATGGGAAATTTCCCATTAAAATACCGTTGTTTAACGGATTGACTTTTTGAAAGGAGTGGGGTAGATTTGGAATTCTAAGACAAAGAATAAATCTGCTGCAATTCTACATTCAATTTTTAGCGAAAGTTTAGTTGCGCATATTTACGAGTTAACGGCAATCCTAATGGACAGAAACTAACTGGGAAAATGACTAATTGACAGTAGAAAGTAATAGGTAAGAAATTTGAAACATCAAAAAAAATACTCAATGAAATTAAATAATAATCAATTACAGAATTTTGTTAATCGAATAAAACTAAGGCAAGAAAATATGCCTAAGTATCGTGACCAAATTGATAACCTGAAACAAAAACTAGAGGACAAAATTAAAAACGATAAACGGACTGGAATTAAGGTGACTAAATTCTTAATTGCCGGTTCTTGGAAAAAACGAACCATTCTTAGACCAACAGGCGAAAAGCCAATTGACTTGGATTTGGTTTTGTATGTAGAAGGTGATGAGAATCTAAAAGATGATTTAAAAAAACTTCACGACTTTGTTGTTGAATACTTAGAAGAAATATACCCTACAAAGGATATTAACAGAGATGTGGATGCCGAAGGCAACACAAAGTCTATTAAAATTAAATTCACAGGAACAGGGTTAGAAGTTGATATTGTTCCAGTAATTCCACTCTCAACTCCTAAAGAATATGTTTGGCAACCACAAAGAGGTGGAGGAGGCAAAAAATATGTAACAAGCGTTACCAAGCAACTAGATTTCGCAAAAGACAAAAGAGACAAAAATCCTTCTTTTACGGCAATAACGAGGGCTCTAAAGTGGTGGAAGAATTATAAAGAACTTGACCCGAATGGTAGTGATTATGGCTTTTCATCATTCTCAATTGAGCTTATACTATCATACTTAGATGAAAAGGAAGGTATTGAAAGTGATATTGAAACAGGCATAATCAGGTTTTTTAGATTTGTTAGCGACCCAAATTTTCCAGTTATAAGTTTTTCATCAGCTATCAACAAGACTCCTTCAACTTTTGACACACCAGTTTATATTTCCGACCCTACGAACAATGAAAATAATGCAGCAAAAAAAGTTAATGATGACGTTTGGAAAGAGGTAGTCAATGAAGCGATAAATGCCTTTGAAACATTACTTATTGCTCAATCTCGAAATGGAGAAGGAGATACCATTCAAGAATGGAAAGATGTATTTGGACCAAGTTTTAACATTACTAAAGAGGAATAACTATGTATAGTACATATACAAATACAGGAACGTATACAGTAACAGATATACGGAAAACTTTCGAAGGTTTCAGTGCAGATTTTAGAATGATAGCTATGAGAACTGGAAAAAGGACAACAACAGAAGTTGATGCATTAGTTAACGATATTTTGATTTGGGCAGAAGCAAAGTATCTCAATTATGTTGACATCACACTGCTTAATTCTGAAAATAAGCCGATAAAAGCTGTAAGATTTAGAGTAGATGAAAATGGCAAAGCGAATCAAAGCGATAGAGCAGGTAATAATAACGATTGGCAAAATTTACCTAATACAGAATTAAAAGTTGTAGTTGATTTCAATTCGAAATGGAAAGCACTTTCTGATTCTGAACGCAACTCATTTTTGACAGTAAATAATTTCAAATGTGGTTGGGTACGGCTTGATTTTGATAATTCATACAACCATCTTAGGAAGGACAATGCACAGCTTTATTCAAGCAAAGGTTATGAACTTCAAAAAGAAAATTTTAAATAATGGCAACCATTTTTGACAACACAATAGAATTACCAAGTAAGGCAATCCAAGAGAGAACTGAAAATTTGATTGGTTTTGACACTAAGTTTCAAAGAATTTATGGTAATCTAAAATTATTATTAGACCAAGAAGGTTTAATTAAATGGAGTAAAAAATACCATAATACTGAACTACCAGTAATTAGACAGCTAACTGACCGCTACCCTCTTATTTTACTTTCGGGAGATGCAGGAACAGGAAAGACAGTTTCAGCAGAGGCAATTGCTGATAAGATGGTTCGTGAACTAAAAAAAGAAGGCTTCTTTCTTAAACTTAGCACCCGTGTAAGAGGGGAAGGATTACACGGACAAATGGGAAATTTAGTTAATGATGCTTTTGCTGAATTAAAAAAACAAGCTGGAAAAAGTCGTTTAGCTTTTTTACTAATTGACGAAGCAGATGCTATTGCGACAACACGTTCTACAATGCAGATGCATCAAGAGGAAAAGGCAGCTGTAAATACTCTGATTCAAAAAATAGATGAGATTCGTGAATTAAAAGGAAGAGCAATAATTTTTATGTCGACAAATCGACTACACTTTATTGATGAAGCAATTGTTAGACGTGCTTCTGTTGTTTTAGAATTTGAAAGACCAAGCAGCCAAGAACGAAAAGATTTGTTTTCAAACAGTCTTCTAGGGATAGAGCTTTCAGACAAGGAACTAGAAGAACTCGCAGAACTAACAAGTCCTGAGAAAAATGATGGTATTGGACATTCATTTTCGGATATAAGGCTAAAGATTTTGCCAGAAGCAATTGCTGCAAGTTTTCCTGATTCTCCGCTTACATTTGATATTCTATGTTCTACTATAAAAGAAATAAAACCTAGCCCCAAAATCAAATGAAATACTTATTACAATTAATTGCAGCGTTAATTTTTCTTGTTATAGGCTGGTTCATAAAAGACGAAAATCTAAAAACAGAATTTTTGGGCAATGCTGGGGCTATCATAATTACATTATTTGTTGTTGAAATTGGCTATGATTTTGTTACAAATTGGAAGAGGTTAAATCTTGTTGTTCGGTGTTGGTATTTAGGCATAAAAGGAGAATATGTACGTTTTTCAATGTCGTATCAATATCGTATAAATGTAAACGACAAATATCTTCTAGTAAAAAACTCAAATTTTGGGCATTATCAACTTGTTGGAGGCAAATACAAGCGAAATGAGTATACAAATAGCATACTTAGAACATTTGAGGCAAGGGACGACTTGAAACTTAAGACCAATGGACTAATGAAAGATGATTTAGCAGTATTTATCCCTGCTAAAAACGCAATTAAATTCATTGACTGGTTTAATACCAAAAAAGATAGAGAAGTTTCTCATTGGAGAGAATTTTACGAAGAATTAATTGGTGTAAAAGGAAAGGTTTTGCCTCATAGCATATTCCCTTATGTCAATTACAATTTCGCTTGTTCTGTAATAACACCTTTGAAAAAGACTCCTGGTTGGGATTGTTGGGAGATACTCCAATATGATGTACTAGACTTATTACCAAACCCCGAACAAAAAGCAGAATTGGAGAAACTATTGGCTAAAGGAGATACAGATTATATCAAGTGGGCTGATGAAGAATTAATAAAGTGTCTAGGACACGACAATAGAGAAAAAGAAAAACTTTACCACATAGGCCAACATACAAAATGGGTAATACAAGAAAAATGGTGCAAGGACTGACAAATAGAAGGGCAACCGATAACAGGCGCTTGGCTCAATGGTGGGTGAAGTGGTTAATTGAATATTCTACCTCGCATCAGCTTTTGAGGTGTATTGAAAGCTTTGTACTCCGAAATCAGCCACTGCTGCAAGTGTCAAAGCGATGTACATAATTTCCTCTGTTTAGCAATCAATATAACTATGGGTGAAATTAAAAAGAGTTTGATTGACAATTGGTCATTGGAACATGCCGGTATACTTTTAAGTCGAGACGTTGACATTAGTTCAATCTCCAAAGAGAAGTTAGTTTTAAATCTTGGAGGTCTTTCTAATTATGTACATGCGCTATTATTTTATGATGAAACAAATTATTTAACAAATGGATTTGAGAAGGACTGGACAAGATTTCACTGGTTCAATATAAACACAAAACTTTATGTGAAAGGATTGTCGTCGGAAAGCTTAGAGATTGACTGGGATAGTGAAGAAAGTTATACTGATCAAGGCATAAAAAACTACTTGCAGTCTTCAGATGTTCTTGGACTAGACTTATTTGTAAGTCCTGAACGTGCTAGTCAAATACAAGGACGGGTACCTAGAAAATCGACTACTAAACCTGAGTCTTTATTCCAAAAAATCGATGAAAAAATATTATCTGAAAGTAAATCCTTATGGTTTAGTGAAACTCAAATTGGAATAGTTGAGAACTTTCAATTTCCTTCATTAATGCAATATGTTTTGTCAGAAGCTTCTAGTGTTGATGATTTACTTAATGTTATAATCCAAATAAAAGAAAGCGGCAGAGTTAAGGCCGTTATCGATAAGGTGAATGAAATTTCAAAAAGCACAAAGGATACAGCCAAATTTCAGAAAGAGATTGAGAATAGAATCAGACTTGCATTTGGTGACAAAAGTAAAAGTGATACATCACTTACACTTAAAATTGGTGCGTGGTTTCTTTCACTAAATAAAACAATTGATCCTAATTTCTTTTTACGAAAGGAGCATCTTTTATTTTTGAAAGACGTAATTGCTTGCAGGGCAGAATCTGGTAATTTAAGAGATAGTATAAGCCGAATTTTCAAACAATCAATATGATAAAAACTGCGTACAAGATTGGTATTGCCAATAAAGGGGTTCACATTGTAGCAATCTGCAATTGTTGTACCTGAATGAGAAAAGCCTTGCAAGATGCTTATCTAACAAGGCTATTATTCTTAAGGATGCGGACCGGACGGGACTCGAATGCTGACGCAAGGTCAGCATGCCGACATGCAGCGCATCGTCGGCACCCGCGACTCATCAGCTGTATTTTTCAATGAAAACTTGTATTCTAATGCGAGATAAATTCTTCAACTTTTTCTCCAATTGCATGGCTTCGGCTCTGGTCGCTTTCTGTGTTGTCCATACCAATTGCCATGGGGTATAAGGTGCCGTTGCTTTTTCGCTACCAGCATTGTGTCTTTTCAAACGGTCATTAATATCTGCAGTCTGCCCGATGTAGAAACGATCGGCACTTGTTGAATAGAGTATGTAGACAGTATAGCACATAAAAAAGCCCCCAATTGCTTGGGGGCTTTTTCTCTAAGGATGCGGACCGGACGGGACTCGAACCCGCGACCTCCGCCGTGACAGGGCGGCATTCTAACCAACTGAACTACCGATCCTTACCAGATTTCGGAAAGATTTTTCCGTTTTCGGGACGGCAAAGATAAGGGGATTGTATTTGTTCAAACAAATCTTTTCACGAAAAAATTACAAGCCCTAATTTTACCGCTCAAGCACGAAATATGCCCCAGTACCCAAATAGACAATTTCTTGATTTCGAACAACCTATCAAGGAATTATACGAGCAGATCGATGCTACTAAAAAGCTCGCAGAAAAGAATCCCAAAATAGATTATACGGCTACACTCGCCCAGCTGGAGCAATCCATTTTGGAGCGCAGAAAAGATATCACTGCCTCGCTTACGCCTTGGCAGAAAGTGCAACTGAGCCGTCACCCGGATCGTCCCTATACACTCAAGTACATTGATAAGATGTGTGAGAATTTTGTAGAACTCCACGGAGATCGCGGCGTGAAAGACGACAAAGCCATGGTGGGTGGTTTTGCACAGCTAGATGGCGAAACAGTGATGATCATTGGTCAGCAGAAAGGTATCAATACTAAAATGCGTCAGCTGCGCAATTTCGGTATGGCCAATCCGGAAGGCTATCGTAAAGCACTTAGACTAATGAAGTTGGCTGAAAAGTTCGATAAGCCTATCATCACTTTAATTGATACGCCAGGCGCTTATCCCGGTTTGGAAGCAGAAGAACGTGGTCAGGGTGAAGCCATTGCCCGAAATATTTATGAAATGATCCGCTTGAAAGTGCCTGTGATTTGTGTGATCATCGGTGAAGGTGCATCAGGCGGTGCATTTGGTATCGGTGTGGGCGATAGAACCCTAATGATGGAGAATACTTGGTACACAGTTATTTCACCTGAAAGCTGTAGTTCCATTCTTTGGCGTAGCTGGGATAAAAAAGAAGTGGCTGCTGAACAGTTGAAGCTCACCGCTAAAGACATGCATGGCTTTGGTTTAGTAGATGATGTGGTGGAAGAACCACTCGGTGGTGCGCATTGGGATTATGATGAAGCAGCACAGTTGCTGAAAAAACATATTCTCAAAGCTTTAAATGAAGCCAAGCAAATGCAGCCTGGAGAGAGAGTAAATTATCGTATTGAAAAATATGGCAAGATGGGCTTCTGGGAAGAAGTACCTATGGCCGCACAATAAGCAAGCATGTCATTGACCAATGTTTTACGTGGAACCGGTGTGGCACTGGTAACACCTTTTCAGCAAGATGGTAGTGTTGATTACCCTGCACTTGATAAACTGATTGATTTTGTACTCGCTGGTGGTGTGGAATACCTCGTTACACTGGGTACTACCGGAGAAACACCCACACTTGACAAAGCAGAGAAAAAAGCTGTTGCTAACTTCACTTTCGATAAAGTAGCAGGTAAAGTGCCTGTAGTCATCGGTATTGGCGGTAACAATACAAAGGAGTTGCTGCATGATCTGGAAAGTTTTCCTGTTGATAGAGCAGTAGCTGTATTGAGCGCATCACCTTATTACAACAAACCTTCACAAGAAGGCTTGTTTGAACATTACAAAGCACTTGCAGCTGCATCAGCTAAGCCATTGATTCTATACAATGTGCCCGGCAGAACTGGTAGAAACCTAAATGCATCTACCACTATTCGCTTAGCGAAAGAAGTGCCCAATATTGCAGGTATCAAAGAAGCCAGTGGCGATATGACGCAGTGCATGCAGATCCTGCGCGATAAGCCGGAAGGTTTTCTGGTGGTGAGTGGAGATGATAACCTCGTGCTGCCACAAATCGCTTGCGGCATGGATGGTGTCATCAGCGTAGCAGCCAACTGCTTCCCCAAGGATTTTAGCAATATGACCCGTGCCGCATTGGCCGGTGATTATGCAACTGCAAGAAGTCTGCATTATAAATTATTGCAAGGCTATGATTTACTCTTTGCAGAAAACAATCCTGCCGGTGTAAAAGCTTTCTTGGCTGAGTTGAACATCGTTCAAAATGTATTGCGTTTACCTTGTACACCATTAAGTGCTGGTTTGCATCAGCAGGTGAAGAATTACTTGCAATCACTTTAATAGATTCTAATAAAATGTTAATCCCCGCTTTTTGGCGGGGATTTTTGTTTTTGTGTAAATCCGCAAAGCAAAAGATGGCGTAGATGATGAAAACAAAATTTACACAATGAAAAAAATCCTCACATTGCTGTTGGGTGTTGTAACACTGGCACAGGTTAGCGCGCAGAACATGGAAAAAACCGTTGAAGTTGGTGGTGCACCCATGTATCCTTCAAAGAACATTGTAGAAAACGCCGTAAATTCAAAAGACCACACTACACTAGTAGCTGCAGTAAAAGCTGCCGGCTTAGTAGAAACTTTGATGAGTACTGGTCCTTTCACTGTGTTTGCACCTACGAACGCTGCTTTTGGTAAACTGCCCGCAGGTACAGTAGAAACCTTGGTAAAGCCAGAGAATAAATCTACACTTACTAAGATTCTGACTTACCATGTAGTAGCAGGCAAGCTGGATGCAAAAACCATTGCAGCAAAAATTAAAGAAGGTAATGGCACAGCTGTATTAACCACTGTACAAGGCAGTACACTTCGTGTGTCTATGAAGGGCAAGAATGTAGTATTGACAGATGAGAAAGGTGGTACAGCCATTGTCACCATTAAAGATGTGTACCAGAGCAATGGTGTGATTCACGTCATTGATACCGTTGTAATGCCAGGGTAGGGGTTTTGGTTTTGATGTAAAAAGCGATGGACAACCATCGCTTTTTTGTTGTACGAAGGTTAACTTTACCGAAAATCTTATTATGTCTGTTTTTCAAGATAAAGTGGTGGTAATTACTGGTGGCTCTGATGGTATCGGTAAAGCATTGGTAGAAGCATTCATAGCTTTAGGCGCCAAAGTGGCTACCTGCGGTCGTAATTATGATAAACTCTATCATGTTAAATCACTTTGTCCGGGCAAACCTTTGTTGATTCACACGGCAGACGTGAGTAAGGAAGCCGACTGCAGAAGTTTTATTGATGCAGTGATCAATTATTTCGGCACCATAGATATTCTTATCAATAATGCGGGTGTATCCATGCGTTCACAAGTAAAAGATGTGGAGTTGGATACGATTCGTCGCGTGATGGACATTAATTTCTGGGGCACAGTCTATTGTACCAAATTCGCTTTGCCACATATCATGCAAAATAAAGGCACGGTGGTTGGTGTGTCATCCATTGCAGGTTATCGCGGCTTGCCCGGTAGAAGTGGGTATTCTGCTTCTAAGTTTGCCGTGAATGGTTGGTTAGAAGCATTGCGTACAGAATTATTAGAGTCTGGCGTGAATGTGATGTGGGTATGTCCTGGTTTCACCACTTCCAATATCCGTAATGTAGCGTTGAATAAGGAAGGTAAACCACAGGGTGAATCTCCGATGGACGAGAGCAAGATGATGAGCTCAGAAGAGTGTGCGCAACACATCATCAAATCCATTGAAAAGCGCAAGCGCACCTTGGTGTTAACCTTCACTGGTAAGCAAACTGTATTCCTGAATCGATTCTTCCCTTCACTGGCCGATAAAATGGTCCGCAAGTTTTTCTTCAAAAACGGTGAGTTGGTGAAATAAGCAGGGCGGGCTTGTCGTTTATCTTTTGGCATGCCTATTCTTACGCTTACGACTGATATTGGTCAGCGCGATTTTCTCGTTGGTGCCATCAAAGGGCAATTTCTGACGCTGGATACTGCCTATAGTATCCAGGATATCACCCATTACCTTCCTCAAGCCAATTATTTGCATGCTGCGTATATCTGCAAGAACTCGGCCCATCATTTTCCGCAGAATAGTTTTCACCTCATTCTACTCAATCTCTACGAGTCAGATCCCGGTCATTTGCTGATGGCTAAGTTTAAAGGACATTATTTTATTTGTCCCGATAACGGTATCCTAACCATGATTACCGGACAAGTGCCCAAAGAGTTAGTCGCGATTCCGGTGGAGAAGGGCGGACGTTTGTTAGACATTACTGAAGCAGCTGCCAAGGCTATCACAGCTGTAGCGCATACGGGTGATTTAAGTGTGGCTGGGGAGGCGCCTGCGAGTATTGTAGAGAAGTTTGTTTTGCGTCCAACTATCGGGGCCGACTGGATAGAAGGACAGGTCTTGTTTATTGATAATTTCGAGAATGTTGTCATCAATATCACCCGCGAAGAGTTCGAAGAACACCGCAAAGGGCGCCCTTTCAAAATCGTTTTTACCCGTAATGAAGTCATCGAAACTTTAAGCGAGCACTACGCCGCTGTGGCTGAAAATGAGAAGCTGGCTTGGTTCAATTCTGCCGGTTATCTGGAAATTGCCGTAAACAGGGGGAATATGGCCGGATTATTCGGCTTACAGGGTTTCAATGAAGCTAGTCAGCAATTGCCTACTAACCAGCAAAACAAGTGGTTTTACCAAACCGTGCGGGTTTACTTCGAGTAGGTTTTGGGCTTATTTTTCCATTTGGGCTTTAGCCAGTATTTTCGCACTCCCTTTAGGGAAATTCACTTATTAAAAGCAAATGCTATGGCATATGACGTAATTGTGCTGGGTAGTGGTCCCGGCGGTTATCCGGCAGCTATCCGCGCTTCTCAGCTTGGTTTTAAAGTAGCAATCATCGAAAAAGAAAGTTTGGGTGGTGTCTGCTTGAACTGGGGTTGTATCCCAACCAAAGCCTTATTGAAAAGTGCACAAGTGTATGAATACATGAAGCATAGTGCTGCTTATGGTATTCAAGCCAATGGTGTACAGCACGATTTTGGTGCGGTAGTAGGCCGTAGCCGTGGTGTTGCCGATAAAATGAGTAAGGGCGTAAACTTCCTGATGAAGAAGAATAAGATCGATGTGATCATGGGATATGGTAAAGTGAAGGGTAAGGGTCAGATTGAAGTAAGCGCTGCTGATGGTAGCAAACAAATCGTAGAAGGTAAATACATCATCATTGCAACAGGTGGTCGCAGCCGTGAATTACCTAATCTGAAGCAAGATGGTCAGAAAGTCATTGGCTATCGCGAAGCAATGGTATTACCGCAGCAACCTAAGAGCATGATTATCGTAGGTAGTGGTGCGATAGGTGTAGAGTTTGCATATTTCTACAACAGCATGGGTACCAAAGTAACCATCGTAGAATTCATGCCACGCATTGTGCCTGTAGAAGATGAAGATGTATCCAAAGAATTGGAAAAGCAATATAAGAAGCAGGGTATCGACATTATGACCAATGCTTCTGTTGAAGCTGTAGATACTTCTGGTGCTGGCGTTCGTGCAAAAGTAAAAACACAGACTGGTGAAGTGGTGTTGGAAGCTGATGTGGTATTGAGTGCAGTAGGTGTTGTTGCCAACATTGAAAACATTGGTTTGGAAGAAAGCGGTATTAAAGCTGAAAAAGGTAAGATTATTGTAGATAAGTACGGTCAGACTTCATTGCCAGGCGTATTTGCTATCGGTGATTGTACGCCTGGTCAGGCTTTGGCGCACGTTGCTAGCAAAGAAGGCATCAATGCGGCTGAATACATTGGTTACTTAGAGAAGAAATTCCATCATGCACCTGAAGCCATGGATTATGGCAATATTCCAGGTTGTACGTATTGTACGCCAGAAATTGCTAGCGTTGGTATGACTGAAAAAGCTGCTCGCGAAGCTGGGTACGATATCAAAGTGGGTAAATTCCCATTCATGGCCAGTGGTAAAGCCAGCGCTGCTGGTGCTACTGAAGGCTTCGTAAAAGTGATTTACGATGCTAAGTATGGCGAATTCCTGGGTTGCCATATGATCGGTGCCAACGTAACAGAAATGATCGCTGAAGCGGTTACCGCTCGTAAGCTGGAAACAACAGCGCATGAGATTCTGAATGCGGTTCACCCACACCCAACGATGAGTGAAGCGCTGAAAGAAGCTACTGCAGCTGCTTACGGTGAGGCCATCGATATCTAATCGAAATAATACACGTTGTAGAAGAGCTCTGGATAACAGGGCTCTTTTGCATCAACAAAAGACCTATTCAAACGTTAAACAGATAAATCAATTTTGTATGAGTATTCAAGTTGGACAGGCTGCGCCTGCATTTACCCTGTATGATACCGATAAGAACAAAGTATCTCTGGCCGATCTGAAAGGAAAGAACGTAGTTGTATTGTTCTTCCCATTGGCTTTTACTGGTGTTTGTACTACTGAACTGTGTAATGTGCGTGATAACATCGCCGTTTACAACAATACCAATGCCACTGTATTGGGTGTATCAGTAGATTCTCTGTTCACACTGGGTAAGTTCAAGGCTGAGCAGAACCTGAACTTTCCTTTGTTGAGTGATTTCAACAAAGATGCTGCCAAAGCTTTTGGTGTATTGTACGAGACTTTCCCAGCATTTGAAATGCAGGGTGTAAGCAAGCGCGCTGCTTTTGTGATTGACGCTGAAGGTGTTGTGCGTTATGCAGAAGTTTGTCCTACGCCTGGTGACCTGCCTGATTTTGCAGCTATCCAGCAGACTTTGTCAACTCTGGCTTAATTAGCCTGATGTAATATTAAACCGCAGGATTACTTGGCTGTCATAGCCTTGTGCCTGCGGTTTTTGTATTCCCTTAACTGAGGGGCAATGCCAAGCAAGGATTATTCGTTAACTTGTGTGAGCAAATCATTGAATGAAGCATCTCTACTTACTTTTCTTAGCTGCTTTCCTTTGTTCCGGTACTGTTGACCGGAGCTACGATGTATTTGTAGATCCTCAACCTAAACTCAGTAAGTTTTATCCCAACCCAGCTACCACCATCATCAATTTTGAGATGGATAAAAGCGTAGACAATAGCTTTACGCTACAGGTCTATAGTTTCATTGGTAAGAAGATGACAGAGGTGAAGCTTGGCGATGCCAAAGTAGTCATTAACCTCAGCGATTATCAGCGTGGCTTATACATCTACCAAATCAAAGACAGAACCGGCCGCATTGTGGATTCCGGTAAGTTTCAGGTAGTGAAATAATTTATCTGTCGCACACTTCTACAATCAGGAATTTCAAGTAATGCGTATTCTCTAATCCCCACACAATAGGGTGGTCGCTCGATTGCGCTTGAAACACCACCTGTCTGATTTTCTTGCGTGCATCTTTCGCCGCCATGTCAATGATGTCTAAGAACAAGTCTTTCTGCACCAAATTGGTACAACTGCTGGTTACTAAGAAGCCACCGTTGCGAATCAATTTCATACCACGCAGATTGATTTCCTTATAACCGGTAATTGCTTTCTGAATACTTTCTCTGCTCTTGGTAAATGCAGGAGGATCGAGCATCACCACATCATATTGTCTGCCATCCTTGCCCCATTGTTTCAACACATCAAAAGCATTCATGGCTTCAAAGCGTACAATATTTTCCAAACCATTCAATGCTGCATTACGATTAGCTTGTGCTACAGCCTGTTCGCTGATATCTAATCCCAGTACAGATTTGGCACCATAATGGCCCGCATGAATTTCAAATGTACCTGTATAGGTAAACGCACCCAATACTTCAGCTCCTTTAACGATATGCTGAATCGCGCGGCGATTGTCTTGCTGATCGAGGAAGTAGCCGGTTTTTTGTCCGTTCTCTACATCTACATGAAACTTTAATCCGTTTTCGTTAATGATGATATTCGGATCGAAGGGCTCTGATAAAAAACCTTTGATCTGTGTGAGTCCTTCGAGTTCTCTTACGGGCACATCATTTCTTTCATAAATACCCTTGGGTTTGAAAATGCTGTTGAGTGCATTCACGATATATGGCTTGAACTGGTCCATGCCATAAGACAGTGTCTGCAGCACAAAATAATCATTGAACTTATCGATGATGAGTGCGGGCATCTCATCGGCTTCGCCAAAGATTAAGCGACAGTTTTCTGTGTAGCCAAGGTTCTGACGATATTGCCAAGCGCGTGCAATGCGGTTATAGAAAAATTGCTCATCAATGGTTTCCTGTTTGCGGGTAAGCAGGCGTACCATGATCTGCGATTTTGGGTTGATATACCCTCGGCCGCAGTACTTCTCATCGCCATAGTAAACGTCTACAATATCTCCGGGTTTTACTTCGCCGTTGATGCGGTCTACTTCGTTTCCAAAAATCCAGGGGTGTCCATTGGCAATTCTGGGGGCAATCTTTCTGCGCAAATACACTTTGGTCATTGGGCAAAGATAACCGAATCGACCTTGGAGTATGAGGCCATAGCCATACTACCTGCCAATTTTTCCCTTTTCTTTGCGCTGGCAGCAAATTTGCCCATTGTAGAGAACTAATAATAAGTCCATGGAAGAGAAAGAATTACAACAAGAGAACGGACAAACTGGTGCTGAAACGGCAGAACAGCCTGAGTTGGGCATTAATGCTGACGAAAATGCAGCCGGAACTACCCATTTGAATGAACCTGTGGCAGAAGAAAATGAACTAGACCAATTGCGTCAGGAATTGCAGGAGCAGAAGGACAAATACCTGCGTCTGATGGCTGAGTTTGATAATTTCCGCCGCAGAACAGCTAAAGAGCGTTTGGAATTGATTCAGACTGCTGGTAAGGAAGTGATTGCTTCAATGCTGGAAGTGTTGGATGATTGCGATCGTGCTGAGAAACAATTACAGGCTAATGCCGATGCAGAGCAAGTGAAAACAGGCGTCCAGCTTGTATTCAATAAGCTGCGCAGCAATTTGCAGGCAAAGGGCTTGAAAGTGATGGAAACCAAGGGCACCGACTTTGATGCAGATATGCATGAAGCCATTACAGAAATTCCTGCACCTACACCTGAGTTGTCGGGTAAGGTGGTAGATGAAGTAGAGAAGGGCTATTACTTGAATGATAAGATCATTCGTTTTGCCAAAGTGGTGGTAGGTAAATAACAATCAAGTATCAATTAGCCGTAAGGCTTTGTTATGAGTAAAAGAGATTATTACGAAATACTGGGTGTAAGCAAGTCGGCTACGGCAGAAGAAATCAAGAAGTCTTACCGTAAGGTGGCGATGCAATACCATCCGGATAGAAATCCGGGTGATAAAGCTGCAGAAGAAAAGTTTAAAGAAGCAGCCGAAGCTTACGAGGTACTGAGCGATGCTGACAAGCGTGCGAAATACGATCGCTATGGTCATGCGGCCTTTGGTCCGGGTACAGGCGGTGGTGGTTTCCACAACAGCAACATGGAAGATATCTTCAGTCAGTTTGGAGATATTTTCGGTGATGATTTGTTTGGTTCTTTCTTCGGCGGCGGTGGCGGCGGAAGAAGAGGTGGCGGCACATCACGCGCACGCGGTTCACGCGGTAGTAATCTGCGCATCAAACTCAAGCTGAATTTCGAAGAGATTGCCAAGGGTGTTACCAAGAATGTGAAAGTGAAAAAGCATGTGGTATGTAACACCTGTAACGGCAGCGGTGCAAAAGATAAGAACAGTGTACAAACCTGTGGTACCTGTGGTGGTAACGGACAGGTAAGAAAAGTGACCAATACCTTTCTGGGGCAAATGCAGACTGTTACAACATGTCCAACTTGTAACGGAGAAGGTACAACGGTGACAGCTAAGTGTGGTGCATGTAAAGGCGAGGGCAGGGTGTATGGAGAAGAAACTATTTCGATTGATATCCCGGCAGGTGTACAAGAAGGCATGCAGCTGAGCATGGGTGGGAAAGGCAATGCTGGTGAACGTGGCGGCATGGCAGGTGATTTGCTGATTCAGATTGAAGAAGAACCGCATGCTGAATTGAAGCGCGATGGATTGAATGTGGCGTTTGATTTACACATCTCATTCCCTGAAGCGGCATTTGGTACCAATGTGGAAGTGCCTACGATTGATGGCAGAGCTAAGATCAAAATACCAGCTGGTACACAGAGTGGAAAGATATTCCGATTGAAAGGAAAAGGCTTTCCAGAAGTACAAGGCTATAGTAAAGGGGACCAGTTGATTTATGTAAACGTGTGGACGCCGCAGGAGTTGAGTAATGAAGAAAAAGCCATGTTGGAAAAACTGGCGAATAGTCCCAACTTCAAGCCGAGACCGGATAAGAATGATAAAGGCTTTTTTGAAAGAGTTCGAGAAGCTTTCAGCTAATAGAAAAACCCCGCAATTGCGGGGTTTTGTTTTATCCTTCTAATTGATAAATCTCTTTGATGTTGCGGCCATATCCATCATAATCCAAACCGTAGCCCAGTACAAATCGATTGGGAATAGTGAAGCAGCAATAATCAACCGGAACAGGGTAAACAGTTGCTTCAGGCTTGTGTAGCAATACTGCTACTTTAATAGACTTGGGTTGTTGGTTGTACAGCTGTGGTAAAAACTCACTCATGGTTTTACCTGTGTCGATAATGTCTTCCAGAATGATTACATCACGATTTGTAACATCTGTATCTAAACCAATAGCGGTAATTACGTGTCCGCTCGACTTCGTGCCTTTATATGAAGCCAATTTGATGAAACAGATTTCAGCTTCTATGCTCAAGTATTTGAAGAGATCAGCAGCAAACATGAATGAGCCATTCAGAATAGCAATGAACAAAGGTTTCTTGCCTGCATATTCCTGATCTAGTTGTGCAGCCAATGCTTTTACTTTTTCCTGAATCTCTTGTTCAGTGATATATGGCTGAAAGGTTTTATCGTGAAGTTGAATTTTCATGGGAGGTCAATGATAGAATGATAGAATGATAGAATGATAGAATAAGTGGGTGATAGGATGATTGAATGTGGTTAGAGTCTGTTGGCTGGTGGCTTAGCTACAACAGTAGTCTTTGGTTTCAAGTGAATTTTTTCACCCTTAGCCAATGGTACTTCTTTCTTCAGGTTATTCAATTCTAATAAGCTCTTTAATGCGATGCCTTCTTTTTGGCTGATTTCATACCAAGTTTCATCGGCCTCTACGATATGAAAATCCTTTTCACTTTTTCTAGCTTTCTTTTCAATGAAGATGAGTTGATCTTTATTCAGTAAATCAATACCATCTAGGTCATTGTATTCGAGCAGTTTGCTCATGGATAAATCATACTGATCGGCAATAGCCAATAGGGAAGTGCCTGCGTTCGCGTAAAAGACTTTACTGCCATTGATATTAAACACGCCATCAGGATAGGGTTTCGCTTTTTGTGCTGTGTTCTTAGGTTTTGCTATAATACCACTAACAACAGTTTCGGCTAATGCATCTGTATCATCATTAACGTCTTCCACTACCACGGTGGTTTTGCCACTTTGTTTGGGTTCTTCTTGAAGTGTTACAATTTGGTTAGGGCCCGACTGGGATACTAGATTTTGATTATTGTTATTAACCGGCTCAACTGTCTTGACTAAGTCTTGTTTGTTGTAGCTTTTTGTAATGACTAATTCAGAGTATTGTTGAAGATTATTTTCCTCAATGGTTTTAATCAATTGTTGTGGATAGGTTTTGCTAGTAGCATAACCGGCTTTTTTCAAACCATTGGCCCATCCTTTATAATCTGCTGGGTCTAATAAAAACAGAAATGAGTAATGTGCTCTTGTTTTCAGGAATTCAGAATGATCCTTGTAAGATTCTTCAACAGAATTGTATACACGAAAACATTCGCCACGTGCATCATCATCGTGATAGGTGCGCGCACCTGTCCACTCTGTTTTGCACTTGATACCAAAATGGTTATTGGAGCGTTTGGAAAGTGGGCTCTCGCCAGCTTGTGATTCTAAAATACCCTGTGCTAATTTGATTGCAGCAGGAATACCTGTGCGCTGCATTTCAGCCATGGCCAAATCTTTATAGGCAGCAATGTATTGCTGCACTTTAGGATTGGGCATTTGTGCCATTAATCCAGTTGCTAAAAAAACAAAACCTATGAGTAACAAACGCTTCATGTCATTTCTTTTTGATCAGCATCAGGCCATCGCGTAAAGTAAGTAAGACCTGTTCTGTTCGGTTATCAGCCGCCACATGTGCATTAAATGCATGAATGGCTTTGGCATTTTTACCTTTTACTTCCGGTTCCAGCACCTGACCGTGAAATAATACATTGTCGGCGATGATTATGCCTTTTTCACTTAATCTGGGTACCACCATTTCGTAATAATCAACGTAGGCTGTTTTATCTGCATCGATAAAAACTAAGTCCCAGTTGAAAGGCAATGTGGGTATAATCTCTAGTGCATTTCCGGTGTGCAAAGTTACCTGCTTCCCGGCATTGGATTTGTGAAAATTTTCCTGTGCTTGCTGTGCATCTGATTCCCTGATTTCTATCGTATGTAGCTGACCTTCAGGGTGTAAGCCCTCGGTAAGGCATAATGCACTATAACCTGTAAATGTGCCAATTTCTAAAATATACCGTGGTTGGAGCAGTTTACTAAGAAAACTCAGTAGTCTGCCCTGTACGTGTCCGCTCAGCATATGGGCATGCGGATGGGTTGCTTTTGTTTGCTCAGCAATTTCCTTCAAAAGCCCTTCATCGGGTGAAGTATGGCTGTCGGCATAGGCTTCAGCCAATAGGTTCACCAGTTCCATTAGGCTATGGCTTTTTTATGTGAAACAGCCATCAGGCCAATGAAAGTGAGCAGGCCGTTGATGATCAGCAGTTCTAAGCCAATTTCAAAGCCACCGAATAAACTCTTCTGATACTTATCGATGAAGAAACAGATGATTGGCGCAGCGATACACACGAAGGGCACCAATTGATCCTTAACTGCTCTTTTGGTTAAGATGCCAAATGTGAAAAGGCCGAGCAATGGTCCATAAGTGTAGCCTGCTACTTTCAAGATTACACCTATCATGCTTGGATCATTCACCCATTTGAAGACCATTACAAACAATAAGAAGATGGCTGCAAAGCTTAAGTGTACACGTTGACGGATTTTCTTTTTCTCTGCATCGCTCCATTCGGTATTGCGTTGCATGCCGAGTATGTCGATACAGAAAGAAGCCGTCAATGCAGTTATGGCACCATCAGCACTAGGGAATAGCGCAGAAATCAGTGCGATGATAAAGATCACAGATACCATTGGTGGCATATGTTGCAGGGCAATGGTTGGGAATAGTTTATCACCTGTTGCGGTTACATTCATTTGATGTGCATACAAGTGCAAAAGGCCGCCAAGGAAAAGGAAAAGCAGAATCACCACCAGCATAATAAACGCCAGCGTAAGAATATTTTTCTGTGAGTCTTTCAGTGTCTTTACAGAGATGTTCTTTTGCATCATCTCCTGATCCATCCCCGTCATCGTTATGGTGATGAATGCACCCGCTAAAATTTGTTTGAGGAAGAAATTCTTACTCTGTGGATCAGTAAAGAAAATTTTCGAATAGCTATTGCCTTCCATTGCTGCAAGACTGTCGCCGAAACTGATGCCCATCACATTCAAAATATAGAATACGCAGATCACCAAACCTGCCAGCATGCAGGTAGTTTGCAATGTGTCGGTCCAAACAATCGTTTTAACTCCACCTTCATAGGTATAGACTAAAATCATTGCCAAGATGATCAGTGTTGTTGCCCAGAAAGGCACACCAAAGCTTTCTAAGATGGCATCTTGTAAAATTTTCACCACCAGATACAATCTTGCAGTAGCTCCCAGTGTTCTGGAAAGAATAAAGAACGATGCACCGGTTTTATACGATTTGAACCCTAGCCTAGAACTTAGGTAGTTGTAAATAGACGTGAGGTTGAGTTTGTAATAGAGTGGTAGTAATACATAAGCAATCACTATATAGCCTAGTAAATAGCCCAGTGTAATTTGGAAATAAGCAAATGAATTACGGCCTACATCACCCGGTACACTTACAAAAGTGACACCACTGAGCGAAGTACCAATCATACCAAATGCTACCAGCATCCAGTTACTATTCTTGTTACCGATAAAGAAAGAGTCGTTGTTGCTGTTTCGTCCGGTATACCAAGCAACGACTAAAAGGATAAAGAAATAGGCAATAACAAAGGAGAATAGCATTAGAGGCGACATAAGCAATGGTTATCTTGTGTAAGCAAAATGGGTATGCGTAAAAATAAAGCCTATTTTGCCAACAGAAAAAAGGAATCATGGGTATTCAAAGTATTGCGGTATTCTGTGGATCTAAAGCGGGGAATAATCCAGCTTATAGTGAAGCAGCCAAAGCCTTGGGATCGATGCTGGCCAAGGCAAAAATTCAATTAGTGTATGGTGGTGGGAATAAAGGGCTGATGGGCGATGTGGCTAATGCTGTGATGGCTAACGGTGGGCATGTTGTTGGGGTGATTCCTGAAGTGTTGGTAGGATGGGAGCATGCGCATCAAGGCATTTCAGAATTGAAAGTGGTTGCAGACATGCATGTTCGGAAAAAGATGATGTATGAGCTCTGTGATATGGCAGTGATTTTACCCGGAGGCAATGGCACATTGGATGAGCTATTTGAAATGCTTACTTGGAATACCTTGAATATTCACGACAAAAAAATAATCCTGCTGAATACAGCAGGATATTATGATCATTTAATCGCGCATGTAAAACAAATGGCTGCGGAAGGTTTTCTGTATGAAAACTGGGCAGACCGACTTAAAATCTGCGCATCGGTTGACGAACTGCAGGCTCATCTATAATCGACTTTGGCTTATTGAAGTAGAATGAAAAGCCAGCTCTGAATACAGGAACAGCTCTGTTATCCGCATCACGATAAGGTGAATCTTTGTGTTGGGTAGCATCGAAGAGAATGGCTAAATAGCTATAAGCCTGACCAACGATTCTTGTACCATAGCCACCACCCACTAAAACGCTGCTTGCATTGTACTTGAATTTTTCTGTTGGTAGACCAGTGGTGTATTTTCTGCTTAGACTGATAAAGTTCCACTCTGGTTGTGCTGTAAGGAATAGAAAATTTACAGGCCACACCCGTACAAATGCACCCGGACCAAGTGCAAGCGTTCTATCGCTGAAACTATTGTAGCGGACAGACGTATAATTCACATTCATAGAAATACCTGCGTCTAGCCAATTGGTAATACTGTAGCCAAGCTCAGGTGTTGCGGCCAACTGAAAAAAACTTCCTCCAAAGCCTAGGTTTAATGAAGTTCCTACAAACATGCGGTTACGTTGGAACTTGCCTTTTTCGGGGTTCTCCTTTGTGTCATCCTGTGCAGTTGCGATTATAGCACTAAACAGGCCAATTGCCATGAGTATTTTCTTCATCATAGATATACTTGAGTTGCAAACCTAAACTATTCGTGCAGGTCGAAGATTTTTCCTGCATTTAAAATATTGTTAGGATCGAAGGCTTTTTTGATCGAACGCATCAATCTCAGTTGTGCTTCATCAAATACTATATCCATGTATGATTTCTGTATCAGCCCAATGCCATGCTCCCCACTAATGGTGCCACCAAGAGAATGTACCAATTGGAATAAAGCGCGTAAAGCTTCCTGAATGTTGGGGTCATCCTGACTATTGCTGGTGCCGGGCTTGTTGATGCGTACATGCAGGTTGCCATCGCCAGCGTGGCCATAGCATACGACATTGAAAGCATATTTATTGGCCAGATCTTTTACGCCACGAATCAATGCAGGTAATTCAGCTCTTGGAACAACAGTGTCTTCTTCAATCGTATAGCCTTTCAGTTTAACAGCTTCAGCTGCTCTTCTGCGCAGCTTCCATAATTCAGCTTTTTGTTGTGCATCGTCTGCGAAGAATATCTCGCCTGCATCATATTGCGTCAATAGTTCAGCGATGGCTTCCATTTCTTTGATCAACACATCCATATCATTACCATCCACTTCAATAATCAAGTGGGCTTCCATTTCATCAGTCACAGGCACTACATGGCTATCGACCATCTGGCTAACAATCTTCAGCGCATTGATCTCTACCAATTCCAACGCACTTGGTGTAAAACCTGCGCGGAATATGGCACTCACTGCTTCGCCTGCTTTGGTTACATCGTTAAAGGGAACCAGCATAAGCAGGTCGTACTTCGGATGCGGTATCAATTTCAATACGATCTTGGTAACGATACCCAGTGTGCCTTCACTACCCACAACCAACTGCGTAAGGTTGTAGCCTGTAGCATTTTTCAACACATTGGCGCCTGTCCAGATAATTTCACCTGTAGGTAAAACCATCTCCAGGTTCAGTACATAGTCTTTAACCACACCATATTTCACCGCTTTAGGTCCGCCACTGTTTTCGGCAATATTGCCACCGATAAAACAGGAGCCGCGGCTGCTAGGATCGGGCGGATAGAAAAGGCCTTTTTCTTTTACAGCATTTTGCAGCACTTCAGTAATCACCCCTGGTTCAGTAATTACCTGCAGGTTGCGTTCGTCAATGTTGATAATGCGGTTGAGTCTGTCTGTTAGAATCACCACACCACCTAAGTGTGGTAAGGCGCCTCCACTCAGTCCTGTACCACCGCCACGAGGTGTAACAGGGATGCCTACTTCGTTGCATATTTTCAGAATCGCACTAATCTCTTCCGCTGAACCAGGCCTTAACACTACTTGTGGTAAATAGAGTAGGTGCTCGGTTTCATCGCGGCCATATTTTTCTAAAGATTCCTGATCGGTGAAAATATATTGATCGCCAACGATGGACTTGAATGCTTTGTAATGTGCGGTACTAATGGTAGACATTCGGAGTGTTTGCGCAAAAGTAGGGCTATCTGTAAGAGTGGTAATAGTTTGGATATGCAAATTTGTGTTGATGTGTTTTTATTTGTGCATAAGTTCTTCTAGCAAAATAGCTGTTCACTTCTCTGTTGATAAATCTTAATGTGTAAGCCCTACACAACCATTCTTTTTGCATTGTTCGAGCCAATACATTTGCGCTAACTAACGATTGTTTGCATATGTCTGTAAAAACACAACATGCGCCCATTGCTGCATTGTCGGCACTCGGGCTCAACACAACATCCACTATCCATTATCAGAACCAGCCAGATGAATTAGCAGAACAAACGCTTTTGCGTGGTCAGGGTGAAGTAAACGACACCGGTGCATTATGTATTCGCACGGGAGAGTTCACCGGTCGGAGTCCTCAGGACAAGTTTATCGTAAAAGACGGTCTCACTGTTGATACTGTGCATTGGAACAATTTCAACATTGCTATTGCGCCAGAGAAGTTCACTGCTTTAAAAGCAAAAGTGCTGAACTACCTTAATGAAAAAGAAGAATTATGGGTACGTGATGCGTATGCTTGTGCAGATCCTCAGTACCGTTTGAATATTCGTGTAATCAATGAACATCCTTGGAGCAATTTGTTTGCTTACAATATGTTCCTTCGTCCAACTGAACAGGAGCTGGTAAATTTTGAACCCGACTGGCACATTATTCAAGCACCGGGTTTTAAAGCAGATCCTGTTGTAGATGGCACCAGACAGCACAATTTTGCCATCGTTTCTTTTACAGAAAAAACAATTTTGATTGGTGGTACCGGCTATACCGGTGAAATGAAGAAAGGCATTTTCACTATCCTTAATTATTTATTGCCACATAAGCTTAATGTATTGAGTATGCATTGTAGCGCCAACATGGGTAAGGATGGTGATGTAGCTATTTTCTTTGGTTTAAGTGGTACAGGGAAAACAACTTTGAGTGCTGATCCTAACCGAAAATTGATTGGTGATGATGAGCATGGTTGGACGAATGACGGTGTCTTCAATTTTGAAGGTGGTTGTTACGCCAAGTGTATTGATTTGACTGAAGAAAAAGAACCAGAGATTTTCCGAGCCATTAAGCCCGGTGCTTTGGTAGAGAATGTGACTTTCTTCGATAATAGTCGCCAAATAGACTTCAGCAGTAAAGCGATTACGGAGAATACTCGTGTTAGCTATCCGCTGCATTATATTAGCAATGCGCAAGAGCCTAGTATTGGCGGGTTGCCTAAGAATATTTTCTTTCTTACCTGTGATGCCTATGGTGTATTACCTCCAATCAGTAAATTAACACCAGGTCAGGCGATGTATCAGTTCATTAGTGGTTATACTGCACGTGTAGCAGGTACAGAAGCTGGTGTGACAGAGCCTAAAGCAACATTTAGTGCTTGCTTCGGGGCACCTTTCTTGCCTTTGCATCCCGGCAAGTATGCTGAAATGTTGGGTGAGAAAATGCGTAAGCACGAGGTGAATGTTTGGATGATCAACACTGGATGGAGTGGTGGTGGTTATGGTGTAGGTAACAGAATGAAATTGTCTTATACCCGTGCCATGATTACAGCTGCATTAAACGGGGAACTGGATCAGGTTGAATTTGAAAAGCATCCTGTATTTGGTATGCTAATGCCTAAGATGTGTCCTGGTGTACCTAAGGAATTATTGCATCCGCGTTATACATGGGCAGATCGTGCTGCCTACGATCAGGCTGCCATTAAACTAGCCGAAATGTTTATCCAGAATTTTGAAAAATATGCTGCAGGTGTTTCTCAAGAAATCCTGCAATCGGCACCCAATCCGAAGGGCTACCAATTCTAACTGCAAATGAGTATCCCCCATTGAGTCATTCAGTGGACTCTCTTCGATTGCGATGTGCATGAAAAATCCCGCCGAAAGGCGGGATTTACTTTTAAATATGTTGGTGTTGTCATTAGAACAAGCCAAAGAGCATGCCATCTACTTTGGTAATGATTTCACCAAAGTGTTCATCGTTCTCTGCAAACTTGTTTTTGTCGCCATCAATCACGAGGATGGGGCCTTCTTTATACGAATCAATCCACTTGTTGTAGAGTTCATTCAATTTCTTCAGGTAGTCTAAGCGAATATTCTCTTCGTATTCGCGGCCACGCTTCTGAATTTGTCCAACCAGCGTCGGTACCGATGCTTTGATATAAATCAGCAAGTCTGGTGGTTGCACCATAGTCTTCAATGTCTGGAAAAACTGGTAGTAGTTTTCGAAGTCGCGCTTGCTCATGAGGCCCATTTCATGGAGGTTAGGCGCAAAGATTTGCGCATCCTCATAAATGGTTCTGTCCTGAATAACGGTTTCTGTTCCGCGGTGAATCTCCAGTAATTGATTCAAGCGACTATTCAAGAAAAATATCTGCAGGTTAAAACTCCAGCGGGGCATGTCTTCGTAGAAGTCCATTAGGTAAGGGTTGTGGTCCACATCCTCGAATTGGGGAATCCAACGATAATGCTTACTCAGCATTTCTGTGAGGGTGGTTTTACCGGCACCAATATTGCCTGCAACTGCTACGTGTTTTGGTTTTTTTGCCTTTGCCATAGGGTTGAAAATACGAAATCTGATCTATTGTCAGGGGGTGAAAATTAATAGTTCATGCCAACTGCTTCGCGCACCAGTTTCAAGGTTGCGGATGCACTCTCTCTCGCTTTGTCGGCTCCTTGGCGAATAATCTTGCCCAATAAAGCTTGATCGTTCTGAATAGCTGCGGCGCGTTCGCGAATGGGTGCAATAAAGCGAATCATGTCTTCTGCCAATTGCTTTTTCATATCGCCATAACGAATCACCACATTGCCTGTGCTGCTATTGTTGAAGTCGGCTTCAAACTTAGCAAGCGTATCAGGTGTGCTTACCAGTTGCATCAGGGTAAAGAGGTTCTGTATATAATCTGGCTTTACGCTGTTGGGCTCGGCAGGACCTTGATCTGTTTTGGCCTTCATGATTTTCTTGCGAATGTTCTCATCATCATCGGCCAGATATAGCGTAGCTAATTGGTTTTCGCTTTTGCTCATCTTGCCATTACCATCCAGACTCAGAATCTTCACCAATTCACCACCATAGTTAAATGCAACAGGTGATGGGAAAACATTTCCATAGCGATAGTTGAATCGCTCTGCAAAGTTTCTCGCCATTTCCAGGTGCTGCTCTTGATCCTTGCCTACAGGCACTTTCACAGCACGGTGTATCAGGATGTCTGCTGCCTGCAAAACAGGGTAGGTTAACAAGCCTGCGTTTACGTTATCTGGTTGCTGACGTACTTTATCTTTAAAGGTGGTTGTTTTTTCCAACTCGCCTTTGTATGCCATCATGTTCAGGTAGAGGTAGAGTTCTGCAATCTCTGGTACATCACTCTGTACATAGAAAGCCACTTTCTCCGGATCTAATCCGCAAGCAACATTCTCTGCAATCACTCGATGAACTGCATTTTTCAGTTCCTTGGTATCAGGGTGGGTAGTGAGGCTATGCCAGTTAGCCACGAAGAAATAGCAATTGTATTCATCCTGCATGCGTACATAGTTGCGCATGGCACCGAAATAATTACCCAGGTGTAAAAAACCGGTGGGTCTGATTCCACTTAAAACAACCTCTTTCGACATAGGCGGCGAAGATACTGTTCCGCCTTGGTTTGCGTTTCCAAAATCCGGGCTTTTTTCAGTCATCTCGGCCAACAGAAAAAGGAAATCTGGGTTCTGCAATGGATATTTGTTCTATTACCATGTCTCAAAGGCCAGCACATATCCTCCAATCGCCCATTGAATTCCTAAAAGGGGTTGGGCCTTTGCGCGCCGATATGTTGAAGAAAGAGCTGGAGATTTTCACTTTTGAAGACCTCCTAGAGCATTTCCCTAACAGACATATTGATAAGACTAAAGTCAGCCGCATTACTGACATTACCCCGCAAACCGATTTTATACAGGTAGCAGGTACACTACAGCATATTGAGGTATTGGGTGAGAAAAGGGGGAAGCGATTGGTAGCGCAGTTGCGCGATGCATCCGGTGTGTTAGAGTTGGCTTGGTTTCAGGGCATTCATTGGGTGCAAAAGGGTTTACAGCCAGGCATGGAATACTTGGTTTTTGGCCGGACAGGCTTTTTCAATGGAAAGCCACAGATAGTACATCCGGAAATAGAACCTTTTACACCAGTGAAAGCAGGTGGCAAAGTTTTTCTGGATCCTGTGTATCCAACAACGGAGAAATTAAAAGCTAAGGGGCTTAATGGTCGCCAGCTAGGCAAGCTTACGTTTACTTTATTAGAAGCATTAAAGCAGGATCCTCCGCAGGAAAACCTACCAGATGATTTATTGAAGCGACTGAAATTAATGTCGCGCTGGGAAGCCTATTGCAATGTGCATTTTCCGCAAAGCCCAGAAGAGCATGCAGCAGCATTGAAGCGATTGAAGTTTGAAGAATTGTTTATTGCGCAAGTGCGTATGCAATTGGTGAAGCTGCAAAGACATCATAGCAGCAGAGGGGTCGTATTTGAAAAAGTGGGCGAGTATTTCAATGAGTTTTACAACAACCATCTGCCTTTTACTTTAACCGGCGCACAGAAACGCGTGTTGAAAGAAATCAGAACAGATACCGCACGTGGACATCAAATGAATCGTTTGTTGCAGGGCGATGTGGGTAGTGGTAAAACCATCGTGGCATTGCTTGCTATGTTGCTGGCTGCAGATAATGGCTTTCAAAGTTGTATGATGGCGCCAACGGAAATTCTGGCGCAACAGCATTATAACGGGTTGAGTGCACTCTTGAAAGATATGCCCATTGGTATTCGCTTATTAACGGGCAGTACTAAAGCAGCCGAGCGAAAAGAGATATTACAGCAGTTGCAAGAAGGAAGTCTGCATATGTTGGTAGGTACACATGCGGTAATTGAAGATGTTGTACAGTTTAAACAACTAGGTTTGGCCATTGTGGATGAGCAGCATCGTTTTGGTGTGGCACAGCGCGCCAAACTCTGGCAAAAAGCTGCCGTTCCACCGCATGTATTGGTGATGACAGCTACGCCTATTCCGAGAACATTGGCTATGACGGCGTATGGCGATTTGGATTATAGCGTGATGGATGAATTGCCGCCGGGTAGACAGCCGATTACTACTGTTCATCGTAATGAGCATGCTAGATTCAAGGTGATGGAGTTTGTGCGGGAAGAAATTACCAAGGGTAGGCAAGCGTATATCATCTATCCTTTGATTGAAAAAAGCGAGAAGCTGAGTTATGAAGATTTGATGCAGGGGTATGAGCAAGTGAAAAGTTATTTCCCTGAGCCCAAGTATCACATCAGCATGGTGCATGGTAGAATGCCCAATGACCAGAAAGAGGTGAATATGCAACGCTTTGTGCAAGGCGATACGCAAATAATGGTGAGCACTACAGTTATTGAGGTAGGCGTGAATGTGCCGAACGCTTCAGTAATGGTAATAGAGAGTACCGAAAAGTTTGGATTATCTCAGCTGCATCAGCTGCGCGGACGAGTAGGAAGAGGTGCCGAAAAAAGTTTTTGCATTCTTTTAACAGGGTCCAAAGTAAGCAATGATGCCAAAGAAAGAATCAAGATAATGTGCGCTACCAATGACGGTTTCAAGATAGCGGAAAAAGATTTGGAACTGCGCGGTCCCGGTGATATTGCCGGCACCAGACAGAGCGGCGCATTGAACTTTAAGCTAGCTTCTATTGTCAATGATAAACCATTGCTCGAAGCAGCTAAGAAGTATGCCGAAATAGTGTGCGAAGAGGACCCGGACTTAAGCATGGCAAAGAATTTGCAGTTAAGGAAATACCTTCAGTCGCACAAGCATCAAGGCAATTGGAGCAAAATATCTTGAACAGGAGCGTGAGATTAATCGTATATTAATGAAGTTGAAAGCAAGCATCTCTTATATTCTCATTTTTTTATGCTGGTTGGGCCTTCATCAAGCTAGTGCCCAAGCTGCCATGGAATTTGTGGAGAATAAAGGGCAGTGGGATAAAGCAACCCTTTTTAGGGGAGGTATGATCAATGGTGCTTTGGAGTTACGTAAGAATGGTTATCGTGTTTTGTTGCATCATCCGGATGATATGCGTAAACTCTCTGATGCAGTGCATGGTCATGCGCATACTAGACAAGATCATCCTGCCAAGGTGATTAAAGATGATAAGTATCGTTTGCCTGATCCAAAAGATCCACCAGTGTCTCTTGATAAGATCAATTTGCGTTCGCACATGTATGAGATGCGTTTGTTGAATGCAAATGAATCTGCTAAGGTGATTACCGATAAATCCATTCCTACCTACAATAATTACTTTCTTGGAGAAGATCCGACTAAGTGGGCTGCAAATTGTAAAATTTATCAAGCGGTTACTTACGAGAATATTTATCCCAAAACGGATATTCGTTACTATAGTGACAATGGTTCCTTGAAGTATGATTTTATTCTGCATCCAGGTGCTGATGTTAAAAAGATTGTGCTCTACTTTAATGGAGTAGAATCTGTTCGGGTGAAAGAAGGGAATCTGGTGATCAAAACATCCGTAGGTGAGGTAAAAGAATTGTCTCCATATACGTATCAACTAATCAATGGTAAACGTCAGCAACTGAACACAAGATTTGAAGTGAAAGGTAATCTTGTTCAGTTTGTGATCATGGATGCATATAAGCCCAATGAAACCATAGTGATTGATCCTCAATTTGTGTTTTCTACATTTACTGGAAGTACAGCAGATAACTGGGGGTATACAGCAACCTATGATAGCCGTGGTAATTTTTACGCAGGTGGTATTGTATTCAATGCGGGCTTCCCGGTAAATGTAGGTGCCTTCCAAACCAATTTTTCAGGTGGTATTCCAGATGGTGCAATCAGCAATGGTTATGATATGGCCATTATCAAGTTTAGCCCTGATGGTTCGAGAAGAGAATATGCAACTTATATTGGCGGTAATGGTAATGAGCAACCACATAGTTTGGTAGTAGATGGACAAGGTAATTTGGTGATAGCCGGAAGAACAAATTCAGGTAACTATCCAAAGATGCCCGTTAATAATATACTTGGTGCAGGAGGTGGTTGGGATATTGTATTAACGAAACTGAATGCTACTGGTAGTGCTTTAATGGGAAGTGTAGAAATAGGTGGGCGTAGCGATGATGGTGTAAATATTCGTGCCAAATATACCAGTCCGCAAGGTGCAGAAAGTATCAATAGGAATTATGGAGATGATGCAAGAAGTGAAGTGATTTTAGATGTGGATGGAAATGTGTACATGGCAGGTTGTACGCAATCAAGAGACTTCCCTACAACATCGGGCGTATTTCAGCCGGGGCCAGGCAATGCTGCTGGTCCGGGTGGAAGATATCAGGATGCTGTATTGATTAAAATGGCAGCAGATCTAAGAACGCCCATGGGTATTTCTTATATCGGTGGAAGCAATGATGATGCTGCATTTGTTTTATCGCTGCATCCGCAAAATGGGAATATTTATGTTGGTGGTGCAACAGCTAGTACCGATTTGCCGGGTGTAGGATCGGGTGCAATTAGTGCAACCTACAGAGGGGGCATTTGCGATGGTTTTGTGATGATAGTTAATAATGATCTTACTGCTCGTATTGGCGGCACTTATTTGGGTACCAATGGGGCTGATTTGGTCTATGGGTTAAAATTTGACAGAAGAGGTTTCCCTTATGTAATGGGTACTACTACAGGCACGAATTGGCCAATACAAAATGCTGCTTTCAGTCAAACAAATGGTAAGCAATTTATCGCTAAGCTGCGACAAGACTTAAGCGCTTATGAATATTCAACTGTGTTTGGTACAAATAGTACAGTGCCCAATATTTCTCCAACCGCTTTTCTGGTAGATAGATGTGAGAACGTGTATGTTTCAGGCTGGGGCGGAGGTATTAACCGTGACGCTAATTTTCCTACTGCCGGTACCAGTGGTTTAACGGTAGTAGGTTCTTTGAACGGTAGCAACGCTAGTACTGATGGAAGTGATCTATACTTTTTTGTATTGGCAAAAAATGCAACCAGTCAGTTGTATGGAGATTTCTTCGGACAGACTGGTGGTTTTGGTGAGCACGTAGATGGAGGAACAAGTCGCTTTGATGAAAACGGTGTGATTTATCAGGCATTGTGTGCCAATTGTGGCCAACGTCCTAAACCGGCTTTTCCAACGGGGCCGTCAGGAGCTGTATTTGCAGAACAAAACCTTGCGGGTGATTACTGTAATCTGGCCGCTGTAAAAATTGCTTTGAATCTAGCAGGTGTTGGCGCTGGCTTGCAGTCAACTATTGCCGGACAAGTTAGAGATACGTCTGGTTGTGTGCCTTTGACTGTTGAGTTCTCAGATACTTTGGCATTAGGTAAACAGTATGTCTGGAATTTTGGTGATGGATCTCCAGACGTTACAACAACTGTTCCCAGAATATCTTACACATTTAATGCGCCGGGTAACTATCGTGTGAGATTAGTGGCTATCGACAGAAACACTTGTAACGAAACAGATACTTCTTATCTCACCATGCGTGTACGTAATGATGAAGCTGTATTAAGGCCTTTTGATGCAGTAAAGGCTAATCCGTCTAATTGTACATCACTGGAGTATCGATTTACCAATAATTCAATTGCGCCAATCGGTAAACCATTCCCCGCCAATTCCTTTCGATGGGTGTTTGGCGATGGCAATTCCATGTTAGCAGGTCCAGGTACTGTTAACCACACTTTTGCTGCACCGGGCTCGTATAATGTAAAATTGATTTTGATTGATACGACTTACTGTAATGCGCCTGATAGTATTGTGCAAACCATCCGCATTACAGATACAGTAAGAGCAGAGTTTACTGTGCCGAATCCGCTTTGTGCTCCGCAAACAGTTGTTTTTGACAATGTGTCTAGGGGCGGGCAAAGTTTCTTGTGGACCTTCCATGATGGCACTACTTCAACAGCTGTTAATCCATCAAAGCTGTATACAGCACCAGGTTCTTATCCTGTAACCTTAAGAGCAATCGATCCATCTACCTGTAACCAACGGCACGATACAACTATCACAATTGTACTGAATGGTAAAGCAACAGCAGCTTTTACATTTGCGCCATTAACGCCAATACCCAATAGGCCTGTGACCTTTACCAATAACTCAACAAATGGTGCAGTTAGGTATAAATGGTTGTTTGGTGATGGGGATCAGCTGGAGACGATCAGAAGAGATACGCTTGTAGAACATTATTATCCAAGTTCAGGGAAGTACAATGCTTGCTTGGTTGCAATTAACGCATCAGGTTGCGCAGATACTACTTGTCAGGAAGTGTCTGCCTTGGTGGATCCTTTAGTAGACGTGCCCAATGCTTTCTCTCCTAATGGGGATGGTGTTAACGATAAAATTCAGATCAGGGGTTTTGGTATGAATAAAGTGACTTGGCGTATCTATAATCGATGGGGTAAGCTAGTGTTCGTAACCAATGATCCAAATACAGGTTGGGATGGAACGTTTAATGGACAATTGCAGCCTCAGGAAGTATATCACTATGTATTAGAAGTGGAATTTACCAATAAAGCAAAAGTTGTGAAAAAAGGAGATATCACACTACTTCGATGAAGCAGTTGCTGACCATATTAACCTATTGTTGTTTGTGGCTAGTATTGCCTGCACAGGAATTGAATTTCTCGCAATACATCCATGCCCCTTTGTTGATTAATCCTGCAAATACTGGTTTTACACCTGATGCTGATTATCGTATTGGTGGTAATTATCGTACGCAGTGGTCGTCATTAGGCACGCCTTATAATACGATGCATTTATGGGGCGATATGCAACTTTTTGGGGATCGTTTTGAAAATGGTTGGGTAGGTGCAGGCTTTGGTATTTTGAGAGATGTAGCTGGTAGTGGTACACTCACTTCTACAAGGGCATTTGGTTCCATTGCTTATCACCAATTATTAGGCTATAAAGGCTTATTGAGTCTTGGTTTCAACGCAGGTTATGTAGATAAACGCATCAATATTTCTAAGCTTTCTTTTAATAACCAATGGAATGGTCAGTTTTTTGATGTGGGTATTCCATCTAATGAACCTTTTGTAGCCAATCAGGTTGGTTATTTAGATTTACAGGTTGGTTTGAACTACTCTCTGTTTGCATCTGAAAACTTATACCTCAATATTGGTTTTAGCGGAAGAAGAATCAATAGGCCTGTGGAAAGTTTTTTTGCAGCAGGTACAGGGGATAGACGTGTGCAGCCGCAATACACAGCTTTTTTCAATGCTAGTTATAAGACTTACGATAACCTCTGGATTTTGAATCCCAATGTGTACGTCAATAAGGTGAGCAATCAGACAGAAGTTGTTGCTGGTATGAATGCGCAGCGAAACATTAGCGGTGATGGCTACACGCAAATGTTGTTTGGGGTATATTACCGTATGGGAGATGCTTTTATTCCGATGGTAGGGTATCAGGTCAATGATTTGCGTCTTACGATTAATTATGATGCCACCATCTCTACGTTACAATCATTTAATGGAACCCGCGGTGCGTACGAGATTTCTTTGGTAAAAACAGGTCTTTTGGGTGGCGATAAATCTGTAAAATGTCCTAGCGTGCGCTTCTAATTTGCTGCAGTGAATCTTGTATCTTGCAGCATTCAATTTAGCCACATGAAATATTTACCACTCGATCCAACGATCTTCATCAATAACAGAAAGCGTTTTGCCAAATCTATGTTGCCCAACAGCATTGCCATTTTTGTAAGCAATGATGAGTGGCCAGGCAATGGCGATGCGTTGCATCCTTTTAAGCAGAATAGCGATTTGTATTGGTTAACAGGTATCGATCAGGAAGACTCCATGGTGATTTTATTCCCTGATAATCCCGATCCAAAGTTCCGTGAAGTGTTGGTATTGGTTCGCCCCAATGAATTAAAAGAAAAATGGGATGGTAAAAGATTGCGTGCACATGAAGCAAGCGCCATCAGTGGTATTCAAACAATTGTTTGGTTAGATACGCTGGATGCTGCTTTACAAACTTGGGTGCATCTGGCTGATAATATCTATCTCGATTCCAATGAGAATGATCGCCGCGCTTCTCAGGTGCGTAGTAGAGAATATCGTTTCATTGATGAGATGCGCACACGTTATCCATTACATGAGTATAAGCGTGCTGCACGTATCATGAAAGATTTGCGTGCGGTTAAGACCAAGGAAGAAGTGGTGGTCTTGCAGAAGGCGATTGATATTACAGAGCAGACATTCCGTCGCTTATTGAAGTTTATTAAGCCGGGCGTGATGGAATATGAAATTGAAGCGGAAATCTGGCATAGCTTTTTAAGTCAGCGTGCTTCTGGTCCTGCTTATGGAAGCATTATTGCTAGCGGCGACAGGGCGAGAACCCTGCATTATGTATCCAATAATCAGGAATGTAAGGATGGCGAATTAGTATTGATGGATTTTGGTGCAGAGTATGGCGGTTATTGTGCTGATTTAACCAGAACCATTCCTGTGAATGGTAAATTCAGCAAGCGCCAAAAAGAAGTATACAATGCTTGTTTGCATTTGCACAATTATGCCAAGGGTATTTTAAAGCCGGGTATCAGTATTCTTGACTATACAGAGAAAGTGGGCGATGAAGCCACTAAGCAATTCCTGAAGATCGGATTGATCTCCAAAGCTGATGTGAAGAATGAAGACAAAGAGAATCGTGCGTACAGAAAGTATTTGTACCATGGCATTTCCCATCATTTAGGTATTGATGTACATGATCTTGGTACCAGAACAGAACCCATTAAGCCTGGCATGGTCTTTACAGTGGAGCCGGGTATTTATATTGAAGAAGAACAAATGGGTATTCGTATTGAAAATAATTTTTGGATTACCAAGAATGGCAATATCGATTTGATGAAAAATATTCCGATTACGGTTGAAGAGATTGAAGCACTGATGAAAAAATAAATATGCTGAAACAAATCCCCAATATTGTTACCCTGCTGAATTTGTTTTTCGGCTGTATGGCTATTGTCGCTGCGGTGCAGCCAGGCCTCACCATTATTACAGGTTCTGATGGAGAGCAACTCGTTGCATTGCCTGAGAAAATATGGTTGGCCGCAATCTTTATTGGTATTGCAGCAGTGATTGATTTCTTGGATGGGTTTGTGGCTCGACTTTTGAACGCAAGTTCAGAAATGGGCAAACAATTAGATTCATTGGCTGATGTGGTGTCTTTTGGTGTTGCACCAGCCATGATTGCCTATCAATTTCTGCGCTTGTCTTATGCGCAACAGGAAGATGGGCTAGACATCAATATGGGTTATTTATTGCCAGCTTTCATCCTGCCTTGTGCAGCAGCCTATCGTTTGGGCCGCTTTAATTTGGATACAACTCAGCAATTTGGGTTTAAAGGCTTGCCCGTACCCGCAGCGGGATTGATGATTGCTTCTTTTCCATTGATTTATTGGTTTTCGGGTAGTGTCTCATTGGTGTCGCTTTTTCTTAATAAATGGTTGTGGTATGGAACCATTATCCTGCTTAGCGGTTTGATGGTGTCTACCTTGCCCTTGATGGCTTTTAAGTTTAAGGATTATTCGGTGGCGAATAATTGGCCCAAATATCTTGTGGTGTTCATTGCTGTTATTGGCGGTATTTTCCTGCAATGGCTGGCTATTCCGCTGGTGATAATCAGCTATGTTGTGTTATCTTTGGCGCTCAAACAAGCCTAACATGACTTATCACGTTCAGATCAAAGTGATGCCTTTGAAAGATTTATTGGATCCGCAGGGTAAAGCCGTACTGGGTGGGTTACATAACCTCGGTATGAACGGTGTAGCCGATGTGCGTGTGGGTAAACACATTACTTTGGATATTGAAGCCGATTCTGAAGCAGCTGCAAGAGCAATTGCTGAAGAAGCTTCCAAGAAATTACTGGCCAATCAGGTCATGGAATTCTACGAGATCGAACTCATCAACTAATTATCGGCCCGAAGCATTCGGGCCTTTTGCTATGTTGTATCTGGTACCAACACCCTTGGGTAATCTGAAAGACATCACCCTGCGTGCGATAGAAGTGCTGCAGTCGGTAGATGTCATTCTTTGTGAAGATACCCGTACTTCTTCTAAATTATTGCAGCATTACCAGATACAGAAGCCGCTGTCTCCATATCATCAGCATAACGAGCACAAGATTGTAGAACATTTGGTGCAACAATTACAAGCCGGTAAGACAATGGCCTTAATTACAGATGCCGGTACGCCGGGTATTTCTGATCCGGCTTTCTTATTGGTTCGTGCTTGTGTGCAAGCAGGTGTTAAAGTGGAAACGCTTCCAGGTGCAACTGCGTTTGTGCCAGCATTGGTGAATAGTGGCATCCCTTCCAATCGTTTTGCTTTTGAAGGCTTTCTACCCCTGAAAAAAGGCCGACAAACCATGCTGAAGAAATTGGCCGAGGAAGAAAGAACCATGATATTGTATGAAAGTCCTGTTCGCTTGGTGAAGACTTTGCAAGAGTTGGCGCAATATTTAGGCGCAGAGAGGCAGGCGGCTGTATCGAGAGAGCTCACTAAGATGTTTGAAGAGAACGCACGCGGTACGCTCACTGAACTGATTGCCCATTTTCAGCAGAAGGCTGTGAAAGGTGAGATTGTCATTATCCTTGCAGGTAAGGAAGCCTGATGATTTATCCCTTTTTTGGAAGATCAATCCAGCATTTTTCAGATATTTAGCACCCTTAATGAAGTGTTATGAGAAGATTATTGCTTGCAGTAGTTGCTTTTGTACCTGCTATGATGTCGCAGGCTCAGCCTGATCGTTGGCAACAGCGTATTCGATACAATATCGAAGCAGAGTTGAATGTACAGAATAGCCGTATGAAAGGTATAGAGCGGATGGAGTACACCAATAATTCGCCTGATACCTTAAATCGTCTGTTTATTCATTTGTATTGGAATGCTTTTCAGCCCAACAGCAGCATGGATGTGCGTAGCCGCGAATTGGGTAAGATCATGCTGAAGAATAGAAGAGGTGAAGATTCTCCTGATTGGGATGCGCGCGTGCGTGATCGTATCAGTAAGCTTGCTGATACTAGTATCGGTTATCAAAAAGTAGCTTATGTAAAAGTGAATGGCAAGGAGCAGCAATTGCGTGAGTGGGAAACCATTTTGGAAGTCAAGTTGGATAAGCCTGTTTTGCCAAAATCAAAAGCCATGATTGAATTGTCTTTTGAAGCACAAGTGCCTGCACAGATTCGCAGAAGCGGTCGCGATAATGCCGAAGGTGTTCGTTACAGCATGGCTCAATGGTATCCTAAGATGGTGGAATATGATTATCAGGGTTGGAATGCGAATCCATATATCGCTCGCGAGTTTTATGGCGTTTGGGGTGATTATGAAGTAAAGCTGACTTTAGATAAAACCTATATGGTGGCAGCAACAGGTATATTGCAAAACGCCAACTCGATTGGCTTTGGTTATGAAACACCGGGTACCAAAGTGCCAGCTGCAAACGGCAATCAGCTGACCTGGCATTTCAAAGGAGAAAATATCCATGATTTTGTTTGGGCTGCTGATCCCGCTTATAAGCATATCTCTAAAAAAGTGCGTCCTGATTTAACGCTGCATGCTTTCTATAAAGCCGGCGATGCACGTCAGGATAGCGCTTGGAATAATGTGCTGTGGGCTGCAGAGAAAGTGTTGCCTTATATGGAACAGCGCTTTGGTAAGTATCCTTATCCCCAATACAGCTTTATTCAAGGTGGCGATGGAGGTATGGAATATGCGATGGCTACTTTGCTGAAAGGCTCAGGCTTGGGTACAGTGATTCATGAGTGGATGCACAGCTGGTATCAACATATGATGGGTACCAATGAAAGTTTGTTTGCGTGGATGGATGAAGGTTTCACCGATTTTGGTACCAATGAAGTGTCTGATTATTACAATCAAAACTGGGCGGCGAAATCGCCTTGGATTAATGAGCAAACGCGTCAGTTTTATCTGCGTCAGGTAGAATCAGCCAAATCAGCTTTTCCGTTGAAGCAAGCTGGTAGCTACAATAGCTACCTAGCATTAGCAAAGAGTGGATTTGAAGAGCCCATGACTACGCATGCAGATCATTTCAATACCAATTATGCATATTCAACTGCGGCTTACTCAAAGGGTGCAGTATTCATTGCACAGCTCGGCTATATTGTTGGTGATAGCGTTCGCGATAGAATTTTGCTGGAGTATTACAATCAGTGGAGATTCAAGCATCCGAATGTGAATGATTTTGTTCGCGTGGCGGAAAAAGTAAGTGGCTTAACACTGCAGTGGTATAAGGAGTATTTCGTGTACACCACTAAGACGATAGACTATGCGGTGGGCGACATGAGTGTTGATGGCAACAAAACCAATATTGCATTGAGAAGAATGGGTAAAATGCCTATGCCGATAGATGTGACCATTACATTTAAAGATGGTAGCACTGAGCATCATTATATTCCTCTGAATCTGATGTATGGTGAGAAGCCTGCTGAAGCTGGTGCTAAAAATCGTACCGTACATCCTGAGTGGAAGTGGACGCATCCTGATTATGTGTTCAGCACGAATCGCGCATTAACAGATATTAAGTCGGTAGAGATTGATGCAACAGGCAGAATGGCTGATATCAACAGAGCAAATAATAAGATTGTGATTCCTGAATAATTTCAGAAACATACTTAATGAAAAGGCCTCCGTTTGGAGGCCTTTTTTATCGTGCTACATGTAGTACAAACTTTTCCTGAAAATAGTCTTCTTTGAATAGGGTGCTGATGGGCACAACGCCGGGTCTTGCGCCAGATTCAAAAATCTCTTGTGTTAAATCACCGCCTTTTAAGCAGATCAATCCATTGGCTAGTTCTTGCTTATTGCCTTTTTCAATCAATGGGTGCGACCAGCGAAGTAAGTCTTTCAACGGTGCGACAGCACGCGATACTGCAAAGTCAAATTTGCGACCTTTGATTTCTTCTGCACGAGTGTGCTGGGTGGTAATATTATGGATGCCGGCACCTTCGCAAACTGCATCAACTACTTTTAATTTCTTGGCAATACTGTCTACTAAGTGAAACTGCACTTCTGGGAAGAAGATAGCCAGTGGTACGCCGGGAAAACCGCCGCCGCAACCAATGTCTACAATGCGTGTGCCCGGATGGAACTGAATCACAGCAGCAATACTCAATGAATGTAATACGTGATTGAGGTAAAGGCTTTCTATATCCTTTCTAGAAACGACATTGATTTTGCTATTCCATTCTTTGTATAACTCTTCCAATGCAGTCAGCTGTTGCAACTGTTGCTCCGTAAAGTCGGCAAAGTATTGGGTAATTAGTTCCAGTTTGTTGCGGGACGTTTCCATAGTGCAGGTAAAAAGAATAGGGTATAGAAAAACATCCAGATATCAAAGAACAGGAACCAAGGCCAGAGATCTGCTTCATTTAGCTTCTTCATTGTCTTGAAGAAGAAAAAGCTTTGCAACAGAAAACGAACACCCCAAACCGAAAGTGGAATCCACCAGATGGGGTAGAAGATGAGGCTCACAGCCAGTAATGGGTAAATCAAAAACAGACTGCTAGAGTATAAACCCAATAAGAACTGATGCTGTGCTTTATAATATCTCGAAGTGGAGTAATGACGGTATTTCTGTTTCATCCAATCATTCCAAGTGCGCTTAGGCTCACTTAATGTATGCGCTGCCGGATCAATAACGATAGCAGTATTGTCAGCAGTAGCTACTTGGTTAATGAACAAATCATCATCCCCACTAGGAATCATGTTGATAGATGAAAAACCTTTATTACGCAGAAACACATCTTTCTTATAACTCAGGTTTCTACCTACGCCCATATATGGTTTCCCCGCTAGGGCATAAGAGAAATATTGTAAAGCAGTATGGAAGGTTTCGAATCGAATCAGCTTATTCAGCAAGCCAGGCTTTTTGTGGTAAGCGCCATAGCCCAAAACTATCTCGGTATTCTCCTGATAGGCATCCTGCATTTTTTGAAGCCAATGTTCACTAGCAGGTACGCAGTCTGCATCGGTCAACAAAATCATTTCGTGACGAGCACTTTTGATACCCATAGAGAGTGGGAACTTCTTACCGGTAATCAATTTCGCTTCTTGCGTCAGCTCAATATTGTTGATATTCTTAAAAGACTTCTTGAATTCATCGATGATGTATTTGCTTTCATCGGTTGAATTATCGTTTACCACTACAATCTCGGTCGTGGTTTTATAGTCCTGAACGAGTACGCCAGGCAGGTTTTTGACCAGATTATCGGCCTCGTCGCGGGCGCAGATTACAATTGAAACTGGATGTTCCATATTCACCTGTTTCTCAGGTGCTTTGTAAAAAGCCAATCTTCTAAAGAAAAACAGGTAGTAATAGACCTGAACGGCTATTACGATGCAGAAAATAACCAGAACGATATCCCAGACAAAAGAAGGTATCAAGATCATCGGGCAAAAATAATGCTTGCAGTTGCCAACTTAGTTGGCATCGTGAATATGTGGATAAAAGCCAAAGCTTACTTTTGCGCCCATGGCGGCTTTGACATTTGCGTTAGAAGGTAAGGATGCGGCAAGCGCTGCAAGGGCAGGTACGATTGTAACTGATCATGGTACAATTCATACGCCCATATTTATGCCTGTAGGTACCGTGGGAACAGTAAAAGCGGTTACCCAGCAGCAATTGCACGCGGATGTACAGGCGCAAATTATTCTAGGCAATACCTATCATTTATACCTAAGGCCCGGTACGGAAGTGCTGGAAGCTGCAGGCGGGTTGCACCGTTTTAATGGCTGGAATAAGCCCATTCTAACAGATAGTGGCGGCTATCAGGTATTTTCTTTAGCGGCTAATCGAAAATTGTCTGAGGAAGGTGCGCTTTTTCAAAGCCATATTGATGGGAGTCGACATCTGTTTACCCCTGAATCTGTCATGGATATCCAGCGAAGCATTGGGGCCGATATTATCATGGCATTTGATGAATGTCCACCTTATCCCAGCGAATACCGATATGCGCAAAAAAGCATGGAGTTAACGCATCGTTGGTTAGATCGTTGTTTCAACAGATTAGCAGAAACACCAGATAAATACGGCTACACGCAGAACTTATTCCCCATTGTACAGGGTAGCACTTATGAGGATCTGCGCAAAGCTTCTTCGGAGTACATTGCCTCTAAAGGCGCAGTAGGTAATGCTATTGGTGGGTTGAGTGTAGGTGAGCCCGAGCAAATGATGTATGATTTTACCCAGCTCTGTTGTGAAGTCTTGCCAGAGGATAAGCCACGTTATCTCATGGGAGTAGGTACTCCTTGGAATATTCTAGAAGGTATTGCCCGTGGGGTTGACATGTTTGATTGTGTGATGCCCACCCGTAATGGCCGTAATGGTATGATCTTTACAACGCAAGGGGTCATCAATATTAAAAATAAACAGTGGGCAAAAGACTTTTCGCCTATTGATCCGGGTTTGCCGAATGAGCTGAGTCAGTTCTACAGCAAAGCCTACTTGCGCCATTTGTTTGTAGCTGGTGAAATACTGGGTATGCAGTTGGCTAGCTTACAAAACCTCAGCTTTTATCTCTGGTTGGTAGGAGAAGCACGTAAGCATATTTTGGCAGGCGATTTCCATAGTTGGAAAACGGAGCAGGTAGTAATGCTGCGTAAAAGACTGTAATGTGCATAAAGCTAAGCTGCTTCTGTTATTTACGCACAATTGCTCTTGTAGAGATTGGGTATAATATATTCGTATCACTTACTTAATCCGTTACCTCTGAAGTCCGTAAGTAGTGCACTCATCTTGATGAGTGTATTTTTTTAGGTGCTGCTTAACAGCTTTTTGGCGCTTGATCTGCTGCCTGCCTGTATCTTTGAGCGGTGCATGAAGAAACTCGACTGGTACATACTAAAAAATTTCATCTTCACTTTTGTATTCTCCATCTTGCTATTTGCAGTAATTGCAGTAGTCATTGATGTGAGTGAGAAGACTGATGATTTCGTGAAATCAGGGTTACCTGCAAGCCGCATCATCACAGAGTATTATTACGGATTTGTTCCCCATATCATTGCTTTGTTATTTCCGCTGTTTGTGTTCATCTCTGTTATCTTCTTTACTTCTAAAATGGCTGGTAGAAGCGAGATCATCGCCATACTGGCCAGTGGTATTAGTTTCAACCGCTGGTTAAGACCCTATTGGATTGGAGGTGTCTTGATGGCGGCAGTGTTGTGGTTTGCCAATCAATACACTGTGCCCAGGGCCAACCAGATTAGGGGTAGTTTTGAAGCCAATTATATTGATCGAAATTCATCTTATCAGCAACTGCTGAATACCAATAGCAATATCTATGTGCGGATTGATTCGTTTTCTTATGCAGGTATCAACTATTATGATACGTTGACTAAGCGTGGTGGCCCATTTTTTATGAGCACCATTAAGGGGAATCAGGTGGTAAAGAATATTCGAGCGGAGGGGATCGCTTGGGATACAGCCACGAAGAAATGGAAATTAGAGAACCTGATTGAGCGCAATATTCAGGGGTTAACGGAAACTATAACCATGAAGGATGCCCGTGTTATGGATTTTAATTTTCGGCCATTCGACTTGAGTCGGGATAAATACACCAAGGATAAGCTGACTACACCGGAGCTGGATAGGTTTATTCGGTTGGAGGAGTTGCGCGGTTCTGAGGGCCTGAATGTGCTGAAAGTAGAACGCTATAGGCGCGATGCGGTTTGTGTAACCGTGATTCTGCTTACGCTGATTGGTGCGGTAGTTGCAGGTAGAAAGATTCGAGGGGGGAGTGGGGGCCACTTGGCTATTGGTTTTGTAACGGCTGCTTTATTCATTCTAGCCGATCGATTTTCTACGATTTTCTCCACTAAGGGTAATCTACCACCCATTCTGGCTGCTTGGATACCCAATATCATCTTCATTTTCGTGCTTTACGGCCTTTACCGAAAAGCACCTAAATAAGAATATTTCTGGTTTCTCAAAACGATCTGGTCTGGTTTTTGTTAAGGAGTGGAACATGTGCTAATTTCGCGGCACTAACGATTGAAGCAACTTATCATATTTTAAATCATTTGTCATGGGAATCATCAAGGATCGGTTCAAGGTAAAATCTGAAGCAGCCAATGCGGAGATTAAAAACCTTTTGAAAGAGCATGGAAGTAAAGTCATCGGAGAAGTAACCTTGGCGCAGGTTTATCAGGGCATGCGTGGTATCACCGGTCTGGTAACAGAAACAAGCTTATTGGATGCGCAGGAAGGCATCCGCTTCCGTGGTTATTCCATACCTGAGTTGCAAGATAAATTACCGAAATCACCCAATGGTTCAGAGCCACTGCCAGAAGGTTTGTTTTACCTGATGCTCTTAGGTGAACTGCCTACACAGGCTGATGTAGAACATGTAACTGCGATTTTACAGCGCAGAAGCCATGTGCCCAGTCATGTATTTGCAGCTATCGATGCTTTGCCATTGACTGCGCATCCTATGACCATGTTTGTAACAGGTGTAATGGCCCTGCAGACAGAAAGTTATTTCGCGAAGGCTTACGCTGAAGGCATTAATAAAAAGGATTATTGGGAGCCTACATTTGATGATGCTGTTATTCTGATTGCACGCTTACCTCGTATTGCAGCTTATATCTATCGTCGTAAATACAAGAACGGAGAACATATTCAGCCGAATGGTATGCTCGATTGGGCTGGTAACCTGGCGCATATGTTAGGTTATGATGATCATGGTTTCCGTGAATTGATGCGTTTATATATGACTATCCACGCAGATCATGAAGGTGGTAACGTATCTGCACACACCACACACTTGGTTGGGTCTGCATTAAGTGATCCTTACTTGTCTTATGCTGCTGGTATGAATGGTTTGGCTGGTCCATTGCATGGTCTTGCTAACCAAGAAGTGATTAAGTGGATTTTTGAAATGCAGATGGAATTGGGTACAGATGATCCGACTACGGAGCAGATAGCGAATTATGTACAGAAGACACTCTCTTCTGGCAAGGTTGTGCCAGGTTATGGACATGCTGTATTGCGTAAAACAGATCCACGCTTTACAGCGCAGATGGAGTTTGGTAAGAAGCATATGCCACATGATAAGTTGGTGAGTACTGTGTGGAAGATTTATGAAACCGTGCCGCCAATTTTACAATCATTAGGCAAGATCAAAAATCCATGGCCAAATGTAGATGCACACAGCGGTGCTTTATTGGTGCATTATGGTATGGTGGAGTATGAGTTCTACACTGTATTGTTTGCTGTGAGCCGCGCTTTGGGTGTAATGGCCAGTTTGATTTGGGATCGTGCACTTGGCTTACCATTAGAAAGACCTAAATCAATCACTACAGAGTTAGTGAAGCAGTGGTTGGATGGTAAGGGTGAAGTGTGGGGTGATTAATTCATTGTCATCTATAACTGATTCAAGGACTGCGTGAGCAGTCCTTTTTTTATAAGAAGATGATATCTGTATTTTGTATAGCAGATCATTTCAGGCTATTGACTATTTTCAAGCATAAATACAATTATGAAGGTATTGCTTACGGGTGCAACGGGTATGATTGGGGGGTTAATCTTAGAGCAATGTTTGGCTTCAGATAAGATTGAACAGGTGATCAGTTTTGTGCGTAAGCGGAATGGACAAGCGCATCCTAAGCTAACAGAAGTAGTGGTCTCTGATTTTTGTGATTATTCCGCACAGGATCATTTGTTTGCTGAAACTGATGCAGCTTTTTTCTGTTTGGGCGCATATACAGGGCAGGTAAGTAATGAGGTGTTGAAACTAATTACGGTTGATTATGCTGTTGCTTTTGCACGCCAGTTATCAATTAGCAGTCCTAATGCAAGATTTTGCTTATTGAGTGGGGCAGGTGCTGATAGAACGGAAAAAAGTAAAACACCTTTTGCATTATATAAAGGAATGGCAGAAAATCAAATCGCTAGTCTACAACTTGATTCGTATCATTTTCGTCCAGGTTATATATATCCTGTTACACCTAGAATTGAGCCCAATTTTGCCTATCGAGTATTTCGGTTTTTATATCCTTTGTTTCTTGTATTTGGCGATAAGTATAGTATTCGTTCTACTGATTTGGCAGCAGCGATGTTTCATGTAGGATTAAACGGAACAGATATCCATGTCTTAGAAAATGATGCTATTCTTGCAAGAGTGCCGAAATAGTACAACATAGTAGTTAAAGCACTTTATATGCTCAATAACTATAGTACTTATTAATTTAAGTCTTGGTGACAATTGTCACGTTTAAGAGATTATCTTCTAGAATTTCCAGAATATATTATTAGAAATTCATCTATCTGTAGTCGGATCACTACAAGATAGCGCATGGTGTGTAGGTAGTTTTGCATAGAAACTAAGCCAATCTTCACTTTAACCCACAACCATGAAAAAGCTCATCTTTTTGCTGATTGCCATAAACCTCAGCGCACTCGTATTTGGACAGTCTGCATTACGCACAAAAATGACTGCAGATCAACGTACCAATTATTCTAAAGCATTGTTTGCTTTTGAAAATTCAGAATTGAACACTTTGGTGAATGCTGGTACAGCAATTACCATTTTCTTACCTAGTGATTTTGCAATGACACGCATGTCTGATGAAGATAGTAAAGCGCTTGCCGCAAAGGGGCAGGCTGCATTAGCTGATTTTGCCAAGACCTATAGTCTCATGGGTGCCTGGTCTACAGCAAAACTGCTGACAAATATTAAGAATGCGCAGGGCGTGTTTCAATCTGCCGGTAGAGGTAATCAAAGTCTGAAGTTTATGGAGAATAATCCCTGGATTTTGATAAGTGTGGATGATAAAGCGGAATCAAATATTGAATCCACCATACTGCTTAATAACGCTGTAATACACCTGGTCTCAGGGCTTTTTAAATAAGGTGTAAACCCCTAAGATCCCCTTTGAACACTAAAAGATTAAGCCATGAAACGCGAGCCCGACAATTCCCAGACGAGAAGAATGATTGCTTATAGCAAATCTCTACTAGTTGCCATTTTACTATTGACGTCTTCTCAAATAAAAGTTTTTGCACAGTGTGCTGAGAACTTAACATTCAATTACAATAACCTGTCTTATTGGTCATTATATCTGGGTACTTATAGTGGTGCCAGAGCAAATAATGCAATAAGCTCTTCATATAATTTACCGCCAGCTACAGTTACTTCTATGCGGACTTTATACGAAACGGGTACTTCTACGAATGCAATAGAAATATTTAGAAATCAGGGAGCATCCCAATCTACAGATGCATTAGCACCAGCTATTAAAACAGTACCAAATATCAATGGTTACCAGTATGAATATGCTGTTAAGTTGGGTAGTAACCTAACTGGCTCTCGTATGCGTAGAATGGTCTATCGTGTAAATGTGCCAGCTAATGCGCAAGCTTACACCATTACTTATGCTTATGCGTTGGTCTTACAAGATCCTGGACACGCATGGGATCAGCAACCAAGGTTTACAGCTACGGTTAGGGACCCATCAAAGCCTGTTGGTCAGGATACGATCAAGTGTGCATCCGTGCAATATTTTGTGCCGCCATTGGCAGCAGATAAGACTAGTCAAGGTTTTGTTTTGGTTAGCTCAGGTTTATATTATAAAAATTGGGCAGAAGCTTCAGTTGATATCGCTGGTTATGCAGGTAAAACAATCATTTTGGAATTTGAAACAGAAGGTTGCTCTCAAAGTGGTCACTATGGCTATGCGTATTTTGCTTTAAGAAATGATGGTTGTTCAGAGGGTTCAATAGCTGGTGAAACCAATATTTGTAATACGGGTAGTTTTACTTATTCAACTCCCCCAATCGTGGGTGCTTCTTATACTTGGACATTACCTTCAGGCTGGACAGGTAGTTCAACTTCTAATTCAATCACTGTTACGCCTAATAATAATAGCGGTTATATCACTGTTACGCCTTCTCAGTCTTGTGGTAGCGTACAAACAAGATCTTTATATGTAAAATCTCAAGTAGCCGTTCCATCCGCTCCGGGTACCATTACAGGGCCTGCTTCCATATGTAATAATTCAACCAACATTACTTACTCAATTAGTCCGGTTGCTAATGCAAGTTCATATGCTTGGACAATTCCTTCAGGCTGGACAGTCGTCAGTGGCGGTACTTCAACTTCTATTACAGTCAATGCTGGTGCTTCAGGTAGTGGTACTATTTCAGTTGTCGCTAAAAACGGTTGCGGTAACAGTAGTGCCTCATCAACTCCACTCAGTATTGTTGCATCAGCGCCAAGTGTGGGCGGTAGTATTGCGACGAGTTTGGCAAGTGCTTGTGCGGGTACCAGCGTTACATTAACGAATTCAGGTAAAACAGGTAGTATTCTTGCATGGCAAAGATCATATAATGGTGGACAGACATGGTCAGATATCGCAGGACAAACAGGAACAACCTATACAGAATCTAGTCCAACACAAAGTGCTTTATATCGAGTAAGGGTACAGAATGGTACCTGTCTGGAAGCGGTAAGTAGTGAAGCTACTTTAACAGTGAATGCACTACCCAATATCGATTTCCATCCATCTAACATAGGTATTTGTACAGGTGCATCCGCGAATTTTACAGTTTCTGCATCAGGTGCGGGTTTAACTTATCAGTGGCAGCGTAGTACAAATGGTAGTACTTGGACAAATATTACTGCTGCAAGTACGCCTTCAGATGGTGTTACGTATAGCAATTTTACTACTGCTACATTAACGGTATCAGGTGCTGTGATAGGTGTAAACAACTATCAGTATCGTTGTGTAGTGTCCGGTACCTGTTCTCCAGCAGCAACTTCTAATGCAGCTACATTAACCGTATCGGGAGCTTCTGTAAGCGTTGGAACGCAACCAACAGCAGCGAGTGTTTGTCAAGGTTCAACAGTAAACCTGTCAATGGCAGCTACCGGTACCAATTTAACCTATCAGTGGTATTCAAATACAAGTAATAGTAATACTGGCGGTACGATCATCAGTGGAGCAACTACCAATAGTTATTCTTTTAATGCATCAACAGCTGGTACAAAATATTATTATGTTGTGGCCACGTCTACTTGTTCGCCTACAGTTCTTACAGCTACTACCAATGCTGTTTCGGTAGTTACTACAGCAAGTAGTACAGTATCTGTAAGCATGGCTGCAAGCCCCACTGGAACACTTTGTGCCGGTACTAGTGTGACATTTACTGCTACTCCAACAAATGGAGGTACTTCACCAACTTATGTTTGGACGAAAAATGGTACAACCATTAGCGGACAAACTGCTGCTACTTATACCACCAATACGCTTGTGAATGGTGATATCATTGGTGTAGCATTGAATTCAGACAAAGCTTGTGCTATAGGCAATCCGGCTTCATCTGCTCCAGTTACAATGTCTGTTAGAGCTGCTTCTGCTGCTCCTACTGTTACTGCTACTGGATCTTTATCATTGCCAACTGGTGGTAGTGTAACCTTGTCAGCAAGTGCTGGTTCTGGTTACAAATGGCATAAAGATGGTACAGTCATTAGTGGTGCAACTTCAGCTACATATACTGCAACTGCAGTTGGTGCTTACACAGCTACAGTTACGGATGCTAATAGTTGTAATAGTGCTATGTCTAATGTGATTAATGTGATTAATAATGATCCCAATTGTAATGACTTTAATAGTGGTGATTTTGTGATGAATGGACACGCAACTGTAAGTGGTAATATCTACACATTAACACCCAACGACTATACAAAGAATGGATCATTCTGGAGTAATAAGCGTATCTATTTGAATCAAAATTTTGATATTACAGCTAAAGTTTACCTTGGTAATATAGATGCAAACGGTGCTGATGGTATAGCTTTTGTACTACAGGATCAGTCAATTAATGCTGGTTCATCTGGTGGTGGCTTAGGTTACTCAGGTATTACGCCTTCTTTTGCTGTCGAGTTCGATACATATAACAATGGAAGCTTTGAGCCAACTGGCGACCATATTGCTTTAATCAAAGATGGTGCTACACTTAGTGTGCACAATACTTATGCAACGCCTTTCACTGAAGAAATGGAAGATGGAGTATGGAAAGATGTACGTTTTGTGTGGAATGCTGGAACAAAGAATTTCCAAGTTTGGTATAATCAGGTAAAACGTTTTGATATTACAATTGATCTTAAGGCTAATATATTTAATAACAAAGAATATGTTTATTGGGGATTTACCGGTGCTACAGGAGGTTCAAAAAATCTACAACAAGTACAAATTATACAATATTGTTACTCAAAACAAGTAGGAATTACTCCAAAGCCCGGTACTAATAATGCTGCTGCCTCTATTAGTTTATGTACAGGCGCTGATGTAGTTCTTGAGGCCGATTTGTCTAGTAGTTATCAGTGGTATAAGAATGGTGTAGCCATATCAGGTGCTACCAATAGAAGTATTACAGTAAGTGAAGCGGCAACTTACAAGGTAGAAGCCGTTTCAACCTTAGGTCTGACGACTATTTCAGAAAATGTAGTAGTTAGTGTAAATACTTTACCAACAGCTCCGGTTGCTGTTGATGGATCCAGAATAGGTGCTGGTACAGTCAATATTTCTGCAACTGTGGCTGCTGGCAATACCGTAGATTGGTATGCGGCTTCAACAGGTGGAACTGTACTTGCCAATGGACAAGGTGTTACTACTTATACAACGCCTTCTTTATCAGATACAACAACTTATTATGCAGTTGCTAGAAACACCACTAGTGGTTGTTTGTCATCTGCAAGAACAGCTGTTGTAGCAATTGTTACTTTGAATATTGACCCAACGATTACGTTGGCTGATATTACGAAGAACTATGGTGATGCTGCTTTCTCAGTAGCTGCAACCAGTAATAGTAGCGGTGCTATTACCTACACTTCTTCTAATGTCAATGTGGCTACAATTAGTGGCAGTACAATTACTATTAAAGGAGTAGGTGTAAGTACCATAACTGCAGCACAGGTAGCAAATGGTAATTACAACGCTAAAACAATTACAGCTACTTTAACTGTTAACAAAGTGGCTCCAGCAGTTACACTGGCTGATATGAATAAGGTGTATGGTAATGTTCCTTTTGTAGTGAACGCTAGTTCTGCAAGTACAGGAGCATATACCTATACTTCTTCTAATACAGCGGTTGCTACCATTAGCGGTAATACAATTACGATTGTTGGTGTTGGTACTTCAACGATTAGTGTAAGTCAGGCTGCTGATAATAATTATCTGGCAGGTACAACAACAGCTACTTTAACAGTAACAAAAGCTGCTGCTGGTTTAAGTCTGGCTGATATGAGTAAAACTTATGGTGTGTCACCATTTACTGTAGCAGCCTCAACTAGTAGTTCAGGTGCAATTACCTATACCTCAAGTAATACTAGTGTTGCCACTATTAGTGGTAATACCATTACAGTAGTTGGTGCTGGTAGTGCGACTATAACAGCTAGTCAAGTTGCGGACAATAATTATAATGCGGCAAATATTACAGCAAATTTGGTAGTTGCTAAAGCGAATCCTCTATTGTCTTTAAGTAATATTATGAAGACTTATGGCAATGCGGCATTTGGTTTGAGCGCAAGTAGCAATAGTACAGGAGTTATTACGTATACTTCAAGTAATACGAATGTGGCTACTATTAGTGCTAGTACAGCAACTATCGTAGGTGCTGGTGTTTCAACTATTAGTGTAAGTCAGGCTGCTGATAATAATTACAATGCGGCAACAACTACAGCTACATTAACAGTAGGCAAAGCAGATCCTACAATTGTTTTTGCTGACGTGACAAAAAGTTATGATGACGATGAACATACGCTTGTGTTTACAAGTAATAGTTCAGGTGTGGTTACTTATGCTAGTTCAGATACAACCGTAGGTTTGATTAGTGCCAATGTAGTGAAATTTAGAGGTGGTGGTGTGGCTACTTTAACTGCTACACAAGCTGCGGATAATAATTATAATGCTAAAACAGTAACAGCAACGCTGACTATTACGAAAGGAGATCCCACACTTAGTTTGGCCAATATGACAAAGGTGTTTGGTGTAAGTCCTTTTACGCTAAGTGCTTATACGAAGGGTAGTGGAGCGATTACTTATACTTCATCTAATGCTAATGTTGCAACCATTAGTGGTAATGTGATTACTATTACCGGTGCTGGTACATGTACCATTGGTGTTAGTCAGGCGGCTGATAACGCTTACAACTCAGCCACTACAAGTGCTACACTTACAGTAACAAAAGCTGTAGCTGCAATCTCATTAAGTAATATGAGTAAGACTTATGGTGATGCAGCATTTGGTGTTAATGCAACAACTGGTAGCAATGGTGCTATCACGTATACTAGTAGTAATACCAATATTGCAACTGTTTCTGGTAATACAATTACTATTGTGGGTGCCGGATCTTGTACCATTACAGCTTCACAGTTGGCTACAGCTAATTATGAAGCAGGTACTGCCGTAGCTAATCTAGTTGTATCAAAAGCTACACCTACGATTAGTTTGGCAGATATTACTAAAACGTATGGTGATGCTGATTTTGTGCTAAATGCTAGTTCTAATAGTAGTGCTGCAATTAGCTATATTTCCGGAAATGTCACTATTGTAAAGATTGTAGGAAATTTAGCTGAGATAACTGGTTCTGGTTCTACACAGATAACAGTGAATCAATCAGAATCTGCCAATTATTTGGCAGGAAGTAAGATAGTTTCCGTTAGTATTGGAAAGAGTTTGCCTAGCTTAAGTTTGAGCGATATTAGTAAGACTTATGGCGATGCAGCTTTTACAATAGCTGCAGCAACTAACAGTAATGGTGCTATCACTTATACAAGCAGTAACACAAGTGTTGCGACAATTAGTGGTAATACGGTTACTATTGTTGGTGCGGGTACTGCAACAATTACGGCTTCTCAAGTTGAAGATCATGATTTTACAGCTGCAACTACAACAGCAACATTAACTGTTGCAAAACTTGGCCAACAAATTAATATTTCCGGTTTGCCAGCCACGCAGCCTTTGAAAGACTTTACTTCAATTAATCTGACAGCTACTTCAAGCGCAGGTTTGCCAGTAACTCTGGCTTTACAAGATGGCAGTGCGGCAACACTTTCAGGTGGAATTGGTAATTATTCTTTGACTTCCATTGGCGCAACAGGTTCTGTAACTATAGTGGCTAGTCAGGGTGGTAATAGCAATTATTTGCCAATCAGTCTTACAGTAAGCTTTGATGTGGTTAAGTCGAATCAAACTCTAGCAGCTGATTCAGTAACTGCTCAGACTTATGCGAGTAATTTAGTTATTCCAATTACTTCGTCTGCTAGTTCAGGATTGCCTGTAACAATGTTCGTAGAATCAGGCCCTGGTAATATTACCGATGGTAATAAATTGAATGTTACCGGTGCTGGCAGTATTGTGATTCACATTGATCAAATGGGTAATGCTGCTTGGAACAGAGCGCCATTTATCCACGTACATGTGACTATTAATAAAGCCAATCCTACTATTATTGGATTGTCTGACATTACTAAGAATTATGGCGATGTGCCATTTACATTAAACGCCAGCAGTAATAGCACTGGTTTGATAAGTTATTCAATCAGTGATACTAATGTGGCACATATTGTAGGTAATCAAGTACATATTAATGGCGCAGGCACAGCTGTGCTCATTGCAGCAAATCAAGTTGCAGATAATAATTATAATGCTGCGAATGCTAGTGCTACACTCACAGTAAATAAAGTGAGCCCATCCTTAAGTTTAGCAGATATTGCCAAAACTTTTGGTGATGCGTCCTTTACCATTAATGCGGGTAGTAATAGTACTGGAGCAATTACTTATAGTAGTAGTAATACTAGTATTGCTACCATTAGTGGTAATACTGTCACAATTGTTGGCGCTGGTTCAGCCACAATAACAGCTAATCAGGTTGCAGATAATAACTACCTAGCAGGTTCTACTACGGCTACGCTAACTGTAGGTAAGGCCACTCCTGTAGTGTCATTATCCGGTATCAATAAGACTTATGGTGATGCTGCTTTTGTTTTAAGCCCTAGCAGTAATAGTACTGGTGCATTCACCTATACAAGTAGCAATACTAATGTGGCTACAATTATTGGTAATACAGTAACTATTGTTGGTGCAGGTACTGCAACGATTACGGTAGATCAGGCTTCTGATGCCAATTATCTTTCAGGTACCGCTAATGCAGTCTTAACTGTTGTGCAGGCTAGGCCAACCATTAGCTTGGCTAATGTTTCAAGAGTGTATGGCGATGAGGATATTATTTTAGCAGCAGTTACCAATAGCTCTGGTGCAGTCAGCTATTTTATTAGTGACGAAGCGGTAGCATTAGCACATAATCATGGTAATAGAGTTTGCATTTTGGGCGCTGGTACAGTAACTGTTAAAGCAGTTGTGGCTGAGGACAATAATTATTTGTCTGATTCAACCACTGCAACAATTACTATCGCCAAGGCTAATCCAACTATTACATTAGGTAATGAGTCTAAGGTGTTTGGAGATATTGACTTTGTGATTAATGCCAATAGTAACAGTACAGGTGCAATCACTTATACAAGTAGTAATACAAATGTGGCTGCTATTAGTGGTAATACAGTAACTATTATAGGAGCTGGTACTGCTACTATCACTGCCAGTCAGGCAACTGATAATAACTATAATGCTGGTTCTATTACTGCTACACTTACTGTTGATAAGAATAATTCAGTACTTAGTTTGAGTAATCTGACTAAAACTTATGGTGATACTTCGTTTACTATTACTGCTTCAGGCAGTGGCGCAGGAGCAATTACCTATGCTAGTAGCGATGCAAATGTGGCGACCATAAGTGGTAGCACAATAACTATCGTAGGTGCAGGTATAGCAACTATCACAGCAACCCAAGCAGCTACTTCAAACTATTATGGAGGTAGTACAACAGCAACATTGACTGTGAATAAAGCCAATCCTGTTATCAGTTTGAGTAATATTACGAAGCAGTATGGTGATGCTGACTTTAGTGTCGCTGCCGTGTCTAATAGTACAGGTGCAATTTCGTACAGTTTGGATAACGCTGGTGTAGCCTCTGTCAGTGGTAATACCATACATATCAATGCTTCTGGTGCAACCACTATTACAGTAAGTCAGGCAGCAGATGCGAATTATCAGGCAGGATCAACTACGGCTATATTGTCTGTAGGCCAAGATATACCTACTATTAGTCTAGCTAATATGAATAAAACTTATGGCGATCCAGCTTTTACATTAGCTCCAAATAGTAATAGTACAGGTGATTTTACGTATACAAGTAGCAACACTAGTGTGGCTACTATTAATGGTCATACAGTAACTATTGTTGGAGTGGGTACTGCAACCATTACTGCCAATCAGGCAGCAGACGCTAACTATAGTTATGGTAGTACAACGGCATTGTTAACTGTAGTGAAAGCAGATCCAACAGTAAGCCTTGCTGACATGAATAAGACCTATGGTGACGCAGCGTTCAACCTGAACGCAAGCAGTAACAGCACAGGTGCGATCACGTACAGCAGCAGCAATACGAGTGTAGCTACCATCAGTGGTAATACAGTAACTATTGTTGGTGCAGGTAATGCAGTGATTACAGCTAGTCAGGTAACTG
>JACCDH010826473.1_pt1 | contig 71073 bp, 69 predicted proteins | sample 7442481 | NCBI WGS metagenome assembly JACCDH01 (sample SAMN15323433, study PRJNA562643) | freshwater metagenome | isolation source: river surface water | place: USA:Blue River Watershed | collected 2017-08-15 | reverse complement strand
GGCCGATGTGATCGTGCTCGGCGGTAGCGTAGGCATTGAACAAGCAGCCAAGGCTGCGGGTTTCAACGTTCAGGTGCCATTTGCCCCTGGGCGAGGTGATGCCACGCAGGCACAGACCGATGCCGAATCCTTCGAGGTGCTGGAACCCCTGGCCGATGGTTTCCGCAATTGGCAAAAGAAGCACTATGTCGTCAAGCCGGAGGAGTTGCTGTTGGATCGCGCCCAACTCATGGGGCTGACAGCTGCAGAGATGACGGTGTTGGTGGGGGGTATGCGCGTGCTGGGTACCAATCACGGTGGTGCGAAGCACGGCGTCTTCACCGACCGTCCGGGCGTGCTGACGAACGACTTCTTCGTCAACCTGACGGACATGTCCTACAGCTGGAAGCCCACCGGTCGCAACAGCTACGACATCGTTGACCGCGCGAGCGGAGCCACCCGCTTCACCGCTACCCGTGTGGACCTGGTGTTTGGCTCAAACGCCATTCTGCGCGCATATGCTGAGGTCTACGCGCAGGACGATCATCGCCAGAAGTTTGTGAAAGACTTCGTGGCCGCTTGGGTCAAGGTCATGAACGCAGACCGTTTCGACCTTTGACCGTGATGCCCAGAGCCAGTGGCTTAAGGCACCGACACGCAGGGCTTTTCAGCCTGCCCACATTGCGCCAAAACGAGCATGCAGCAAACAGGAGGTCTTTTGCACGCCATGCGCTTTGCCGAGCCGATCAAACCCGCTTGGTCATGGCAGCGAACCCAATAATGGCAAGGCCGTGGATAGAGCCATTCGGCAGGAACGGCTATTTCTGAAAAAATCCTCCGAGAACCTGTACCCTCCATACACTGTGCATGTGTTTAAATTGACAAAGGGCGATCATGATGGAATTACTGAGCAGTCCCCAAGCCTGGATGGCCTTCATCACTCTGACGTTGCTTGAGTTGGTGCTGGGCATAGACAACGTGATTTTCATCTCGATTCTGGTCGACAAACTGCCGCAACAGCAACGCGAACTGGCCAGGCGACTGGGGCTTTTCATGGCGATGTTCATGCGCCTGGGTCTGCTTTTTTTGCTGGCCTGGATCGTCGGACTGGTGGCACCTTTATTCACACTGCTGGGTCATGAAATTTCAGGTCGCGACCTGATTCTGATCGGAGGGGGCTTGTTTCTGGTGTGGAAGAGCACCACCGAAATTCACGGCAGTCTTGAAGGTGAAGACGGGCATGCTTCGGCGGCAGTCAAAGCCAGCTTTGCCGCCGTGATCGTGCAGATCATGATCATCGATCTGGTGTTCTCTTTGGACTCCATCATCACGGCTGTGGGTATGGTCGACGACCTGCGGGTGATGGTCGCAGCGGTGATCGTCTCTGTGGTGCTGATGTTGATCTTTGCGGGGCCCATCGGACGCTTCGTTTCCGATCACCCCACCATCAAAGTGTTGGCTTTGTCTTTCCTGGTGGTGGTGGGGGTGGTACTGATCGCGGAGGGTTTTGATCACCATGTCCCCAAGGGCTATGTCTACTTTGCCATGGCTTTCTCTTTGGGGGTTGAGTTGCTCAACATTCGCATGCGCAGGCGGGCCCACCGGCAGGTCAAATTGCACAGTGCGTACAGCCCGGAACGGGATTGATCTTCGGTGCCCGCTCGGGTGTGGGCGAGGGTGATCATGTCAGTGCGGGTGCGAGGCCTGATCCGGGTCGATGCAGCTTGTTGGTTGGCCTCAAATAAAAATAATTATCATCTGACTTGATTTTGGTAATGATAATGGGTATCATTAGCGCATCTGACTCAGGAGGTGCAATGAACCCGTTCTCAAAACTCATCGTTTCGACCCTGTTGGGCGGCGTCTGTCTGGGCGCCATGGCACAGGACAAAGTGATTAATCTTTACTCGGCTCGTCATTACCCGACCGATGAAGCCCTGTACAGCGACTTTACCAAGGCCACCGGCATCAAGATCAACCGTGTAGATGCCGATGATGCTGGCATTTTGGCTCGCCTCAAGGCTGAAGGGGCGGCTTCGCCGGCCGATGTCATTTTGCTGGTCGATGCGGCACGGCTTTGGCGCGCTGAGGTTGATGGCTTGTTCTTGCCCATCAAGTCCAAGGTGCTGGAAGAGGCCATTCCGGTCAATCTAAGGGCCAAACCAGCCGACAACGGCGGGGTCGCCTGGTTCGGTCTGTCCACCCGAGCCCGAGTGATCGTTTACGACAAGCTGAAGTTCAAAAAAACCGATGTCGAAAACTACGAAAAACTGGCCGATGCCTCATTGAGAGGGCAGCTCTGCATCCGCTCCGGTTCGCACCCCTATAACCTGAGCCTGTTCGGTTCGATGGCCGAACATTTGGGTCCGCAAAAGACCGAAGACTGGCTGCGGGGGGTGGTGGCAAACATGGCGCGCACCCCCAAAGGCGGTGACACCGATCAAATCAAGGCCGTGGCAGCCGGTGAATGCGGGGTGGCAGTCACCAACAGTTATTACTTGGCGCGCTTGATGCGCTCGAGCAACCCGGCTGACAAGGCTGTGACCGAAAAGGTGGGCGTGGTTTTCCCCAACCAATCGAGCTGGGGCACGCACCTGAACATCGCTGGCGGTGCAGTGGCCAAGAATGCCAAGCATCCGGAAAACGCCGTCAAGTTTTTGGAGTATTTGGCCAGTCCTTCGGCGCAGAATCATTTTGCCAACGGCAATAACGAGTGGCCTGCCGCCAAGGGCGTCAGCATCGACAACCCCGCACTCAAAGCCATGTCCGGGGGGAGTTTCAAGAGCGAAATGGTGCCCATCAGCGCTGTGGGCATGAATCAGATCAAAGTCCAGCAAATGCTCGATCGAGTGGGTTTCAAGTGAAGCCTGAAAACGGATAGGCGCACATCGCCTATCCGACCCCGCTTTCGAGCCAATTTCAAAACTTTCGCCAGCCTAAGTCTCAGCCCGCGCGGCCTGAGGATGGGCAGCTGTTGCATTGACATTCATGAATACACCGAACTCACCATCCCCCGCGCAAAAATTCCTGCCCTTGGCCGCCGTCATGCTGGCCGGCACCGTCGGTGCTGTGGCTCCAACTCAGGCACAAAATTTGCCGATTGAAAAAACCCTCAAGACGGTCACGGTGAAGGACAAACTCGATGCCGACATCGCAGAAGGCAAAAACAGTGTGCGGGTCACCGAAACCCGGATTGGCAAGGGCAAGCAACAGCTGAGGGACATCCCGCAATCGGTGACCGTGGTCACTGAGAAATTGATCGATGACCGCAATCTGGAGACGGTCAAAGAAGCGCTCAAGAACACCGCCGGCATCAGCTTTTTGGCGGCCGAGGGCGGCGAGGAGGACATCCGCCTGCGCGGCTTTTCTCTGCAGGCTGCGGGTGACGTGTTCGCCGATGGCGTGCGCGACCCTGCTTTCTATGAGCGTGACACCTTTAACCTGGATCGGCTCGAGGTGCTGCGCGGATCGGCCTCGATGCTCTTTGGCCGTGGATCGACCGGCGGTGCGGTCAATCAGGTCAACAAGACCCCGCGCCTGATGGACGAAAGCCAAATTGATCTGACCCTGGGCACGCACAATCACACACGCCTCGTCGGCGATTTCAACAAAACTTTGGGGGAGGGCGCTGCGCTGCGCTTGTCCGTCATGAAGACCAAGACCGACAACAACGGCGCAGGGTCGCGTTTGGACAAGGAGGGGGTTGCAGCGGCCTACCGCTGGGGCATCGGTGAGCGCGATGAATTCCTCGTTGGCTTATACCATCTGGATAACAGGAACGGCATCAATTACGGCATGCCCTTCATCCGGCCAACGCCCACCTCGCCAGTCACGGCAACCACCTTGCTGCCCCTGGATCCAACGGCTTATTACGGTGCTGTGAGCGATCGCAACCACGGCAGCGCCAGTTACATGACTTTGGCGCACACCCGCCGCATGGGTGGGGACAGTGAACTGCGCACCGTGGTGCGCAAAGGCAGTTATGCCCGGGATCAGCGCACAGGCGCCATCCGACTGGGTGACGCTACGCTGCAAGGCGGGACAGCGGCCAGTCTGGAGACCTTTGGGCCGCCGACCGTGCTCACTCGGGGCACGCACCTCAAGATCCAGAACATGAACACGCTGCATGCCCAAAGCGACTTCAGCCATCGGTTTGAGGCTTTGGGGTTCAAGCACCAATGGCTCTCAGGCGTGGATGTGGCCACTGAAGACAAGACGGTCTATGCCGCACGCACTGCAGCACAAGGCGGGGTGGACATCACCAAAGGCACAACCCTGATTGGCACCCCCAATGACGGCGCCTGGTACCCGGAAGACACCCGCGTCCTGCGTGTCAACAACCAGTACGCCTCAACCAGTTGGGGCGCCTATGCCCAGGATCTGATGCAGATCGCGCCCAAGTGGAAGGTGCTCGCAGGCTTGCGTTACGACCGACTCAATGGGGACTACGATCAGTTTGCTGCACCCGCCAACGCTGAGCAGTCCAATGGTGCCAAAACCAGTTATCGCATGAAGGTCGGGGAGTGGAGTCAGCGCGCGGGTGTGCTGTTTCAGCCCGACAGTCTGCAGTCATACCATTTTTCCTACGGGACTTCATTCAATACATCCGGTGACACCTATTCGCTGAGTGCGGCGAATGCTTCCACGCCGCCTGAGCAGTCCGTCAACATGGAGCTGGGTGCCAAACTGGACAGTGCCGACAAGCGATTCACCACGCGCTTGGCTCTTTTTCACGGGGTCAAGAAAAACGAGCGAAACACCGATCCACTGCTCCCTGTGAATGTGCTCAGTGGCGAGCGCTACGTGCGCGGCTTTGAGATTGACTTGGCGGGCCGTTTGACCCCGATGTGGGAAGTCTTTGGCTCTTTCGCCTGGATGCCGGACGCCAAAGTCACCCAAGCCGCACCTTGCCCGACTTCGGGACAGTGCACGCAGGGTGCAGCGGGTGAGCGCCCGGGTGACCGACCGGCCCTGATCCCGCAATACAGCGGTACGCTGTGGAACACCTACCGCATCGACAGCCAATGGCGTGTGGGGTGGGGTCTCACATTTCGCGGGAAACAAAAACCCCTGCGTTCGGAATTCGAGGTGCCCGCCTTTGTCGTGGGCGACCTGATGGCCGAGTACATCCACAGCGATGAACTGACCTTCAAGCTCAATGTCAGCAATGTCGCCAACAAACTTTATGCCGACATGCTGTATCCGGCCCATTACGTCCCTGGTGCCGGTCGCCTGACACAACTGACCGGGTCCTACCGCTTCTGAGGCCTTTGACATCCATGATCCGCATCCTGCCCGAATTGCTCAGCCCCGAGAAGGTGCAACAGGCCCGAGCTCTCTTGCTCGCCCTGCCTGAGTCCGAATGGACCGATGGGCGCGAGAGCGCTGGTTCGCAGGCTCGAAGCGTCAAGGACAATTTGCAATTGCCCCATGAACACCCTGTCGCGGTGCAGATTCGCCAGTGGGTGCTGAGCGGTCTGGATGAGTCTGGCACTTTTTTTTCGGCTGCTCTGCCACTCAAGGTATTCACGCCCCGCATCAACCGCTATACCCCGGAGTTTCCGCACTACGGCATGCACATTGACAATGCCGTGCGCCTGCGCTCGGATGGCGAGCGTGTGCGCACGGATCTGTCTTGCACGGTTTTCCTCAACGAGCCTGACGAATACGAGGGGGGTGAACTCTGTGCCCAAGACCGGGATGCGGTGCATCGCGTCAAGTTGCCGGGCGGTCATGCCGTGCTCTATCCCGGCCATTCGCTGCACGAGGTCACGCCCGTCACGCGAGGCCAGCGCCTGGCCTGCTTTTTCTGGATCGAGAGCATGGTGCGCTCGGACGAACAGCGTCGCATCCTGTTCGACCTGGACACGAACCTGCTGAGTTTGCGCGAGCAACTGGGAGAATCACCTGAAACCACCGCACTCACGGGGGTCTACCACAACCTCCTGCGCGAGTGGGCGCGGACCTGAGTGGGGAGATCACCGATGAACGAGAACATCTTGACCCTGCATGATCACGAGCAAGCGGCTCAGGCCGCTCTGAGCGATGCGGCCTGGGCCTATTTCAGTGGCGGCGCGGCCGATGAAGTCAGTTTGCGGCGCAACCTCAGCGCTTGGCAGGCATGGGGCCTGTGTCCACGCGTGTTGCGCGACCTGCGCGGGGGTCACACCCGTTGCCGCTTGTTGGGGGCTGAGTGGGCATTCCCGTTGCTGGTGGCGCCCATGGCCTACCAGCGCTGGGCCCATCACCATGGCGAAGCAGGCATGGCCATGGCGGCGGCAGCGCAAGGCTGCGGGCTTGTGCTGTCGCAGCAAAGCAGCACACCGCTGCAGGCGGTGGCGGCGAGTTTTTTGCAAGACCACGAGCACGGTCCTTTGTGGTTCCAGATGTACTGGCAGCCCGACCGGGGCTTTACCCAAGCCCTGCTTTCGGATGTGGAGGATGCTGGTTATCACGCCATCGTTCTGACGGTTGATGCGCCGGTGCATGGCGTGCGCGATCGCGAGCGACGCCACGGCATGCCTTTGCCCGACGGCGTTCGCGCCGTGCACTGGCCGGCTCAAAGCACTGAGCCCGGTCAGGGTCTGTGTGCAGGTCTGGCCGACGCTGCCCCTCGCTGGGAAGATGTGCAGTGGTTGATCGCTCAAACCTGCCTGCCGGTTCTGCTCAAAGGCATCACCCACCCTCAGGATGCGCGCCAGGCCCTGGACATCGGTGCTGCAGGCGTCATCGTCAGCAACCACGGCGGCCGCGTGCTCGACACCGTACCGGCCACCGCCGAGTTGTTGCCCCTGATCGTGGATGCGGTGCGTGGTGTTCGAGAGGATGCAGTGGTTCTGGTCGATGGCGGTATTCGCCGTGGTACCGACCTGTTCAAGGCCCTGGCCTTGGGCGCCAATGCGGCATTGATCGGTCGCCCGGCCCTCTACGGTCTGGCCCACAGCGGTGCACGTGGGGTGGCGCATGTATTGCGGTTGCTGCGCGACGAATTCGAGATCACATTGGCACTCAGCGGTTGTGCCACTGTTCAGGACATCGGCATGGATCACCTGTGTCATCTGGTAGCACACCCTCATCTTCACCGAACAGCATGAACACACTCGCCCACGAACTGCTCCGGTGCGTCCATCGCATCCACCGCAGCCGCAGCTGGGCTGTGACAGGTGCTGTTTTGCTGGCACATGCGGGTCTGGCCTGGCTGCTCAGTCAGGGTTTGCGCATCAGTGCGCCACCAATGACCGAGGTTGAGAGCGTGATATTGGCCAGCGTGGTGACCGATGCCACAGCATCTGGGGTGGTCATCGCCCAACCTATGGTGGTCAAGGTTCAACCCAGGACTTCAACCGAACCGCTCAAGCCAGTGACAGTGAAAACCCAGCCGGCGCCCACCCAGGCAGCTTCTATCTCGCCCGCAAACTCGAACCCTGCGACTATTGCCGCTACAACTGCCGCTACAACTGCCGCTACAACTGCCGCTGCAACTGCCGCTGCAACTGCCGCTGCAACTGCCGCTGCAACTGCCGCTGCGGACCAGCCTCGTTCCAACCCCGGCACCTCCCATGCTGCGCTGGCGCTTCCTTCATCGGATGCGGATTACCTCAACAACCCGGCTCCGGCTTACCCGCGCATGAGCAAGCGATTGGGCGAGCAGGGCACGGTGGTGGTGCGGGTCTTCATCAACGCCGAAGGCCGCGCCGAACAGGCCGAAATCCGCACCGGCAGCGGTTACCCGCGACTGGATGAATCGGCGTTGGATACCGTCAAACGCTGGCGTTATGTGCCCGGCAAACGTGCCGGCGTTGCCGAAGCCATGTGGTTCAACGTGCCCGTTCGTTTTGTGCTGGACTGATCTTCGCCACATCGTCCGGCCCCATTTTTTTCATTCAAAGGAATACTCATCATGTCCAACACTTTTGGCCTCTCCAACATCTGGATGCAGGGTGACGCCGTTACCCGCTTGATCCTGATGGCTCTGATCGCCATGTCGGTCGTCAGTTGGATCGTCATCGTGCTCAAGGCGCTCGATGTTTGGCGACACAAACAAAGCGCACTGGGCAGCGAGCAGTTCTGGCACAGCAGCAGTTTGGCCGATGGTTTGGCCTTGCTCAGTCAAAGGCCGGATGATTTGTTCCACACACTGGCTCAGGCCGGACGGGAAGCCACCGAGCATCACCAAGCCGCTCAAAAACAGTTGCATGACCGCCTGGATGTCAGTGACTGGATCACCCGAAGCTTGCGCAACACCATCGATGACCATGCCTCAAGGCTGCAAAACGGCCTGGCTATATTGGCGTCCATTGGATCGACCGCCCCCTTCGTCGGACTGTTTGGAACCGTTTGGGGCATCTATCATGCACTGGTGAGTATTGGCATGAACGGCAGCGCCAGCATCGAAACTGTTGCCGGTCCGATTGGCGAGACACTGATCATGACCGGTTTGGGTCTTGCCGTGGCCATTCCGGCTGTCTTGGGCTACAACGCACTGCTGCGTGGCAACAAGTTCATCATGGCTCGGCTGAACCGATTTGCACACGATCTGCACGCCTACTACGTCACTGGTGCGCGCATCACTTCAAACGCATCCGCCGCGCACGGCTGATCCGGGAGCAAGACCATGTCATTTGAGATGCGCGACAACGACGAAATCATGAGCGAGATCAACATGACGCCTTTGGTGGATGTCATGCTGGTGCTGTTGATCATCTTCATCATCACCATCCCCGTGGTGCAACATGCGGTCAAGGTTGAACTGCCCAAGGTCAGCAGCGTCAGGGATCATCCCCCGCCCAAGAGCCTGCATCTGGTTGTCGATGCTCAGGGACAATTTGTTTTGGGCACGCATCCGGTTGAGCAAAACGCGCTGGAAAGCAACTTGCGCGAACATGCCGCCATGGATCCTCAACCGCAACTCTACATTCGGGGTGACAAACAGGTGCCTTATGAAAGGGTGGTCATGGCCATGACCGCCGCCCAGCGTGCGGGGTTTGTCAGAATCGGTTTCGTCACCGATGGTCGGGCGCCGAGATGACCCAGCCTATCTTGCGCTGACCTCTGTTGAACATGGGGCGGGGTGAGCTGAACATGACGCGTTGCCTGAAGAATGCCATTCTCACGGTAACAGCAGCACAATATACTGGACAACGTTGTCAGAGGCATCGTCAGCAAAGTTCAAATGAGGTCAGTCAAAGTTGACTCTTGGCTGAGCACCGTGGACCGTGAGAAATGCGGCATCCATTGCCAAGCGCCTGCAGCCATGATTTTGTTCACATGCTCTGGCCGGTTCATTTGAAATGTTTCATTGAGGCGGATGCTGTAACAGGATCATATTAAAAATGACAATTGTTCAAAATCGGGGCGAAACCTTGCGCCTGCTGGTCGAGTTGGCTGCCACCGCAGCATTTGCGCTTTCCGGCATCATGAAGGCTGCAGACAAGCGCCTAGACGCCGTGGGCGTATGCGTGGTGGGGTTTCTGGCGGCTTTCGGTGGTGGCACCTTGCGCGACGTATTGCTGGACAAGCGGCCATTCTTTTGGGTTCAGAACATCGAAGTCCTGTGGGGTGTATTGGCGCTGTGTGTTTTGGCCATGTTCTTTTTGCGGCACCGCCATTTTTAAGTTCACCAGCAAGGCCATCGAATGGCCCGACGCCTTGGGTCTGGGGCTGTTTGCGGCCACAGGCGTGCATCAACGCTCTTGATGGGCCTGCCGCCCGTGGTGGCTGTTCTCATGGGCGTATTGACCGGCGTGTTTGGCGGTGTGTTGCGCGATGTCGTGTGCAACGAAATACCGTCTGCTTTTCATGACCATCGCCCATACGCGGTATGCGCTTTTTTGGGCGGCTGGATCTATGTGGCTCTTTGGCAAGCCAGTGCACCTGACTGGGCGGTATGGGTCTCCTGTGTGTGCATCACGGCCGGACTGCGCGGCCTGGCGCTTTGGCGCAACTGGCAATTACCTGCCTGGCGCAACTGAGAAATGTTGGCTTTCGCGTCCAGCGGGACGTCCCATGAATCAGCAATCTGACTGCATCAAGGGGGCGGCACTTCAATCATTGGCTTGATCGGTGCGGGCTTTTTCCTGCTCATTGGATGCAAAGGTGATTGGCGCCTCCCGGTCTGGAAAACACATGGATTGGCCATCCCAGCGCTGCCCGCACCAGCAAAAACCTTCCGCATTGATGATGCAAGTTCCAGAGCCGCAACAACGTTCATCGTTCATGTCCATGCTTGATGCCTCCAAGGTTAAATCCATCTGGCCGGATGCACAGCCGTACCCCATCCAAAACTGACCCTCCAAGTCCAAAACTTGAAATCCACAACCTCATCCGGGGTGTTTGCTCTGTCTCCACAACGGTCTGATGCGCAAGAAAGCAACGTATGCGAGTTCCATCAAATGAATCAAACCGGGTATCCGCGCCGTCATCGATAACCATCTCCATCGAGGCAGTGCCGACCATATCTGGACAAAAGCTCGTGCGCCAGAAACCAAACGCCCATCCGATTGACGGACATGAAGCCTGGCCAGTGCATCGGATCGATTCAATTGCGGGCCCAATTCGGAATCAGCGCACTGGCTGATGTCGATCCAAGCCACATGCTGATGGACATCCGCTTTTTGATACGTCTTGATTTCCGCACGACAAACCGGACATCCCCCGTCAAAGAAAACAGTCAGCTTGTCATTGAAACCCGTACTTTGCTTGATTTCGTGCATGGGTCCATTGTGTTGATTTATCGATTGGGTCGCCCTCAACGCCCAAAAACCCTTACTTCCTGACTGGTCAGGGGTTGATCCAATTCATGCTTTGAGCACACATTGAACCCTTTTTGATATTTTGGGCTTGTTCCATTAAAATCCGGATCATGCGCCTATTGCTGGCTTTTGTCTTTTCATTGCTGCTTCCTTTGCAATCCTTGCAGGCAGCGACCAACATGCCCTGCGGTCTCGTGGGCATGGTCGGTCACGCAGTTACATGGATGGATGGCCATGTTCCCCATCCGGATGCACACCCATCTGTCCATCAGCACATGAACCATGCGGACTCTGGTGCAGATCAGGTCGCAGGTGATTCATCGGCATCGACATCTGATGATCATTGTGGAGCGCATGGATCTGCTCACCTGGATGGTTGTTGCCATCTTGTGGTTTCATTGCCAATGCAAACCGTTTCATTTGACCTGGTCCCGTTGGCTGGCGGGATGCATGGTTCTTTAGCTCCGGCCCTGTTGTCCCACACCACCAGTGGTCCGTTTCGACCGCCACGGATATCGCATGCCTGACCCCAACGGGCATTTCACTTCGTCAGATTGATTTGTAATGCCGCCGCGCGTTCTAACGTGACGTCCGCTCGGTGCCTTTGTTCATTGCATCTTCATTTTGCAATGCTGCTGCATAGGCCGTTGTCCTCACGGAAAAAACCTGTGGGAATCCATGAGATTCATTTTTTTACTCGCCTTCGTTTCTTCGGGAGCGTTGGCTCAATCGGTTCTTGTCCCGACGAACGAATCGGTTGCGGCGCAGCACTTTGCTGTTGCGCCCGACTTGGCTGAACTGCATCGGCAGGCCTTGAACCTGAGCCGTCTGGACCGGGTGAACTCAGCGCGTGATGCGGAACTGGATGCCAAGGTCATGGCCAATCAGGCCTTGTTTCCCGGTGCCCCCAGTTTGGGGTTTGATGTTCGTCGAGATTTGCCTTCCGGAATTGCCTTGCCCGGCACGACGCGGACCAGTCAATTTGGCCGCAACGAGATCGAGCCGGGACTGTCTGCACCCATTTGGTTGCCCGGACAGCGCGAGGCTCAGCAACGTGTTTTGCTCCGGGAGCGGGCCATGCTGAATGCCGAACTGCGACTCCAAAGGTTGAAATTGGCGGGACAAGTGCGTGAAGCGGCCTGGGCGCTTGAGCGAGCGAGCACGCAAATTCGTTTGAAACAGAAACAGTTGGACAGCGCGCGCGCGCTGCAAGCGGATGTGAAGCGAAGGGTCCATGCCGGCGATCTCGCACCCGTCGATCTTGCTTTGGCACACGCCGATACCCTCGCGGCTGAGGCCGCCTTCATGGATTCGCAAGCGCAACTGGATTCGGCATCCCTGGATCTCAAGCGGTTGACCGGTAGCGTCAAGGTCGGGGCGTTGATGGAAGCAACTGCCGTACCTGTCTTGACGAGCGCACATCCGGCCTTGCAGGTGGCGCGCGAAGCCGTCTCAGTGGCGCAAAATCGGCTTGAGTTGCTTGTGCGCACTCGCAGAGACAACCCCAGAATTTCTGCGGCTGCGAGATTTGATCGCGATGTCACGGGCGCCCCGTATCGCAACACGTTTCGCATTGGCATGTCCATTCCCCTGGACACTGAAGCTCGCAATGCACCTCTTTTGGCGGCTGCAACTGCTGCCCTGACCGAAGCGGAGGTGGCGCTTGAGCAGCGTGAACGCGAACTCGAAGCCGAAGTGGGGCGAACTCGTCTTGCCTTGATCAGTCACCAAGCGCTGGCTCAAAACCAGGAAGACCGGTCGCGGGCGGCCCAAGAGGTGAAAGGGGCCATTGAGCGAGCCTTTTACGCTGGCGAGCGCAGTCTTGCCGAATTGCTCAGGGTGCGAAGCCTGGCTTTTGAGGCCGAACTTGCCCATCAGGCCGCCATCCACCTGGTCGGTCTGTCACAGGCCCGCCTTCTCCAGGCCATGGGAGTTGAACCATGAATCACAAAACCAAAATGGTTGCCGTGTTGCTGTCGTCTGTCATGGCTTTGATTGCGATTCCCTTTAATGTTCAGGGTGAAATTCCATCGCTGCACAGGCCAGCCTCGGCCCAAGCTGTCCGCTTTGTGGCCACCAGCCCCGATTTTGAATTGGTTGGATTCGTTGAGGGCAAAAAGCTCACCCTTTGGATTGATCATGTCAAAACCAACATCCCCGTAGTGAGCGGAACGATCGAGATGGAGATCGGCGAAATCAAAATACAGCCGCAAAAAGCAGGCGATGCATGGGTAAGCATACTTCCTGCCGAGTTGGCGTCGGGCACGCTTGCCGTGACAGCGATTGTGACGACCGCAGGCACGACGGATTTGTTGGCCGGCGAAGTCGTCCAGACTGTTGCGCCCATGCAGACAACGCCTGAACCCGGTCGCAGAAGTTTTTTCGGGCTGTGGGCGATAGCGGGTTTGGTGGCCATTTTGGGGGGTGCTGTTGTTTTGCGTCGGCGCTTATCCTGCTCTGATGTTTGAACCTGGGGTTTTCCGATGAAAAATATTTCTTCGCTTCGGGCGCATGATCTGGCGCTCATGATGTGTGGCGTGCTGGTGGGTGTCACTCCCTTGTCTCACGGTCATGAGGGCCATGACCATGGGCCAGCGCCAATTTCCAGGGAGAACGTTCACTCTCCGAAAAGGCTTGCGGATGGAGCCATTTTTTTACCCAAGTCTTCGCAGAGACAACTGCGCATTCGCACGCAAGAGGTGTTGCTGCAAAATTCCAGACGCTCGATCGAATTGCCCGGCCTGGTGGCGATGGACCCGAATGCCGGCGGTCGTGTTCAGGCCACCTTCGCCGGTCGCATTGAGCCTGGGCCAAGGGGATTGCCGGCGCTGGGTCAGTCCGTTCAAAAAGGGCAGGTGCTGGCCCGGGTGCACGCGTCGATGTCGCCAGCCGATCGAGCCGCCCTGGGTTCGCAACTGGCTGAATTAAGCAGCATGCATGCTTTGGCTGCGCGCCGTGTCGAACGGCTGCGTCTTTTGGCCGATTCGGTACCGAGAAAAGAGATCGAGGCGGCCGAGGCCGAGTTACTCAGCCTGACGGGGCGCTTGAATTCATGGCAAAACGCGACAACCGCTGAACCGCTGGTAGCACCCATTTCGGGTGTCATTGCTTCATCCCGGGCGGTGTCCGGACAAGTGGTGGACGCGCGAGAACTGGTGTTCGAGATCATCGACCCGGGCCGATTGTGGGTGGAAGTGACTGCCCCTGGCGTGGGGCTGGGGGAGCCGATAGACTCCGCATCGGTGCGGGTCGCCAATCGGGTGGTTCCTCTCACTTTTTTGGGAGCAGGGCGAGTGCTTCGCGATCAGTCGCTGCCCTTGCAATTTCGTGCCCAAGGGGCTGAATTGTCCCAACTTTCTGTGGGCCAGCCCGTCGCCGTCACGGTGAAGTTGAAGACGCAGGTACAGGGTGTTCCCCTTCCTTTGGCCGCCTTGGTGCGCTCATCCGCCAATGAGCCTTTGGTTTGGGTCAAATCGGCACCCGAAAGGTTTGAGCCGCGACGTGTCCTGACACAGCCTCTGGATGGCACGCATGTGCTGGTGACGCAAGGTCTGGATGGCGGGGAAATTGTCGTCACCGAAGGGGCACCCTTGATCCATCAAATTCGCTGATCGAACGGAGGCCACATGTTCAAATGGATTTTGGATACCAGCCTGCGCAACCGGGTGCTGGTCCTGGCGCTGGCGGTCGTCCTCCTTCTTGGGGGCGGCTGGCAGACCTACCGCACACCCGTGGACGTTTTTCCTGACCTGAACAAACCGACGGTGACTTTGATGACAGAGGCCGGCGGAATGGCTCCGGAAGAGGTGGAGCAACTCATCAGCTTTCCCTTGGAGACGGCGATGAACGGTCTGCCCGGTGTGGAAGTGGTGCGTTCTGTGTCAGCGGCCGGTTTGTCGATTCTTTATGTCACTTTCGGCTGGGAGACAGACATCTATCGGGCGCGACAATTTGTCAGTGAGCGCCTGGCGACCATGGAAAACGCTTGGCCTGCCGGCATCACCCCCAAATTGGGTCCGGTCAGCTCGATCATGGGTGAAATCATGCTGATCGCGTTGCCCATCGATTCATCCAAGACCACGCCGATGGCCGTGCGCGAATTTGCAGATTGGGTTTTGCGGCCGCGTCTGATGTCTATTCCGGGGGTTTCGCAAGTGATCCCGATTGGCGGTGAAGTCCGTCAGTTTCAGGTTTTGCCCGATACACGTCGCATGGCCGATTTGGGTGTGACCCTGGAGGCCCTGCAGCGTGCTTTATCGGCGTTCGCTGCCAACACTTCTGGCGGATTTCTGGCGCTCAACGGACGCGAAGTGCTGATCAGGCACGTCGGTCGAACCGCCAAGCTGGAGGACTTGCGCTCTCTTGCGGTTGGGACAGGACGCGTCAGCGGTCAGAGCATCATGTTGTCCCAGGTGGCAGAAGTCAGCTTCGGACCTGCAGTTCGGCGAGGTGATGCGGGGCTCAATGGCGGCGTAGCCGTGATCTTGTCCGTCCAAAAGCAGCCTGCCGCAGACACATTGACATTGACCCGTACCATTGAAGCTGCATTGCGAGACGCCGCAAAGAATCTGCCCATGGGCATTTCAGCCCCTGAGGTCACCTTTCGCCAGGCGGATTTCATCGAGGCGTCCATTGGTAACTTGCAGGTCAAGCTGCTTGCCGCTGGCGCAGTGGTGGCTGCGATCGTGTTTGCCTTCCTGGGTAACCTTCGCATGACGGTGATCTCACTGACGGCGATTCCTTTGTCCATTCTCGCGGCCATTTTGGTGTTTCGTGCTTTTGAAATCTCGATCAACACCATGACCCTGGGCGGCATTGCCATCGCCATTGGCGAGCTTGTCGACGATGCGATTGTGGATCTGGAAAACATCGTGAGGCGGTTGCGTGCCAACTCGCTTCTTGCTCAACCGAAACCGGTCCTGGAGGTGATTCGGGATGCCAGTCTGGAAGTGCGCGGCGCAGTGATCTGGTCGACGGTCGTGATCGCCTTGGTGTTCATGCCTCTGTTTGCTTTGCCAGGCATTGAAGGACGTCTGTTTGTGCCCTTGGGTATTGCCTACATCGCCGCCATACTGGCCAGCCTCCTGGTCGCAGTCACCGTCACTCCCGTGTTGGCCTATTTTTCCATGGGTCGTCGGCCGGAACGCTTGTCCAGCCAGGAGCCCCGCATGGTCAGAGCCTTGAAGGCCGGCTATGTCTCGTGGCTGCATCGCACCCTCGATCACCCGAAGCTGACCTTGTCCCTGACGGTGATGGTTGTTTTGAGTGCGTTGCTGCTGGTTCCAACCTTTCCGCGAACTTTTTTGCCGCCCTTCAATGAGGGGTCTGCTGTGGTGGGTCTCAGACTCCATCCCGGGTCGACGCTGGATCAGTCCACTCAGATCGGTTCGGCTGCGGAGCGAGCTCTTTTGGAGGTGCCCGAGGTCGAGCATGTCGCGCGACGATCGGGGCGCGCTGAGCTGGACGAGCACGCCGAGGGCGTGCATGTTTCCGAGTTGGATGTGAGATTGCGGCGGAGTGAAAGATCCCTGGATGCCATTCATGCCGACATGCGAGCAGTTCTTTCGTCACTTCCGGCGTCCGTCAGCATCGGGCAACCGATCTCGCACCGGCTGGATCATTTGCTTTCAGGCGTGAGGGCGCAGATCGCCATTCGGATCGTGGGCGATGATCTCGACACCCTTAGGTCACAGGCAGCATCACTGCGCTTGCGCCTGGCGGACATCCCCGGACTGGCCGACCTCGAAATTGAAAAGCAAGTTCTGGCACCTCAGGTCAGAGTGCGCATCGATCACGCTGCGGTGGCGCGGTATGGCATGTCATCGTCTCAGTTGTTGACCGAGTTACAAGCCTTGGTGGAAGGGGCCCGCCTGACCCAGATCGTGGAGGGAAGTCGTCGTTTTGATCTCGTGATGCGCTTGCCGGAATCGGCTCGCAGTCCGCAGGGCCTGGCTCAAGTTCTGATCGATACCCCCCGTGGTCGCGTACCCCTGGCCCAGCTCGCCAGCATTGAAGAGGGCGATGGCCCCAATCAGATTACCAGGGACAATGGCAAGCGTCGCATCGTCATTTCTGCCAACGCGCAGGGACGTGCACTCAGCGATGTGGTGGCCGATATCCGGAGCATTGTGGCCGACAGCCGTCTGCCAGCGGGCTACAGCATCACTTTGGGAGGGCAATTCGAGGCACAAGAGGAAGCCAGCAGGTTGATTGCAGTGTTGGCAGCGGTTTCAGCTTTGCTGGTGTTTTTAGTGCTTTTTTCACGTTATCAGTCTTCAACTCTGGCTTTGCTCGTCATGGCCAATGTGCCCTTGGCCCTGGTTGGCAGCGTGGTCGGTCTGAAGCTTTCTGGCCAGCCATTGTCTGTGGCTGCCTTGGTTGGCTTCGTGACTTTGGCTGGAATCGCCACTCGCAATGGCATTTTGAAGGTCGGCCACTGGATTCATTTGATGCGGGCCGAGGATATGCCGTTTGGCCGTGAATTGGTCATCAGGGGTTCACTGGAGCGGCTGACCCCTGTCTTGATGACCGCATTGACGGCGGCTTTGGCTTTGTCGCCTTTGTTGTTGGAGGCAGAGCTACCCGGTACCGAAATTTTGCATCCGGTTGCTGTGGTCATCTTTTCCGGTCTGATCAGTTCGACCCTGCTGGATGCGTTTGTCACGCCGGTTTTGTTTGGCCGATTGGGTCAAAAGTCAGCAGCGAAGCTGAGTGCTTCTGATGACGTTTTATGATGACAGAAGGGTGCTCACGCTGATCTGTTTGTGCTTTGGCTTTTCAACCTTGAGGAGGAAATTTTCCATGCCAATCAACCCGAAAAAATCCATTCGACTTTTTTTGCTGACCACCCTGATGACGACCGGCTTGCTGGTGTCCGGATCTGTTCTGGCACATGCCGATCACGGAAAACCCATGCACGGCGGGGTGGTCGCAGAGGCTGGAGCGTTTCAAGGTGAGTTGGTCGCCAAGGCCCGCACGCTGACCCTTCACATTTCCAATCACGGAGAACCCGTTGCCATGGCTGGTGGCTCTGCCAAAGGGGTTTTGCTCATTGGCAATCAAAAAACCGAAATGGCGTTTATTTCCACCGGAGCCAATCGCCTTGAAGCCACCCTGCCCAGCGCTTTGCCGCAAGGCAGCAAAGCGGTCATCACGGTGAAGTTACCCAACGGAAACTCGGGCGCATTGCGCTTCACCCTCCCTTGACCTGCGCATGGGAGCACTGGGGCACCCAAGGTCCATGTTTCGCATGCATGACAAGGGACAGGAAAATCCGCTGGCAATTCACAACAAGCTGTGAGAAGATGATTTCACCCAAATGTTGTATGAGGTGCTCAGGATGATTGTTTCGCATTGGATCTCCCGTTTGACTCCATCCATCAAAGGCGCAACCTTGGCTTTGATGTCATTGCTGATGGTCACGCCTTTGACGGCGCAAGAGTTGCGCAGTTCGGCGCCCATCCGAATCGTTGTCCCCTACGGGCCCGGAGGTCCTACCGATGTGGTGGCCAGGTTATTGTCGGTGCCCATGCAAAACATGCTCAAGCAACCGGTCATCGTCGAAAACCGCGCCGGTGCAGGCAGCCTGATTGGCGCACGTGTGGTTGCCGGTGCCCCTGCCGATGGGCACACGATTTTGTTGGGCAATGTGTCGACTTTCGCCATTGCCCCCGCCATCACCAAAAACCCGGGCTATGACCCGACCAAGGCATTTGTTCCCATTGTCCAGACCACCGACATTGGCATGGTCATGGTGGCTGCCCCGAATTTTCCGGCCAACAACCTGCAAGAATTCATCGCCTACGCCAAGGCGAATCCCGGAAAAGTGACATACGGTTCGGCGGGCATCGGCAATTCCGCCCATTTGTTGGCCGAGTTGCTGCAATCCAAAGCCAACCTGAACATGATACATGTGCCCTACAAAAGCGGGGCTGAAATGTCCATGGCCGTGGTGTCGGGGCAGGTTCAATTTGCCATGACCGATTTGTCCGCATCATTGGGGCAAATCCGTGAAGGCAAACTCAAAGCCCTGGCCATGACGGGCGTGACCCGTTCGACCGAGTTGACACAGGTGCCCACCATGATCGAGTCGGGTTATCCGGACATCGTGTTGCGCAACTGGACCGGTGCTGCAGCGCCAGCGGGCACACCCCCTGCCATTGTCAAAAGATTGCAATCGGTCATGAACGAAGTGATCAAATCGCCCGAATATCAGGCGGCCATCGCCAAAATGGGTGGTGAGGCCAAACCGGGTAACCCCGAAGAATTGGGTGCTTTGATCGCTTCAGACTTCAAGCGCTGGGGCGATGTGGCCAAAGCAGCCGGCGTCAGCCTGGATTGATCAGGGCGCTCCAAAGCCGCCGCCGCCCGGGGTGTGGATTTCAATCACATCGTCGATCCCCATTTCGGTTTGACCGATGTGGCCCAGGGTTTCAACTTGTCCGTTGTTGCGGATGATGCGATTGATGCCGGGCTGACCGGCCTGTCCACCGGCGGCTCCGAATGCCGGATGGATGCGGCCATTGGACAAGATCCCGGCGGTCATGGGCTCCAGGAAGCGGATGCGGCGCACGCCGCCATCGCCACCCTTGTAGCGCCCCAGTCCCCCCGACCCCTGTCGGATGGCATAACTTTCCAAGCGCACCGGGAATCGGAATTCGAGCACTTCGGGGTCCGTCAGGCGAGAGTTGGTCATGTGGGTTTGCACCACGGAGGTACCGTCAAAACCGTCGATCAATTCCCCTTTTGCGTCAAAGCGTCCACCGGCACCGCTTCCGCCTGAGATGGTCTCATAGTATTGATAGCGGGCGTTGCCAAAGGTCAGGTTGTTCATCGTCGGTTGGCTGCCTGCCGAAACACCCAATGCCCCGAGCAAAGCGTTGGTGATGCAAGTCGAGGTCTCGACATTGCCTGCCACCACCGAGGCTGGGGGGAGCGGGTTGAGCATCGAGCCCTCGGGGATGATGACTTTCAGCGGTTTCAAGCATCCTGCATTGAGCGGGATGTCGTCATCGACCAACGTTCGAAACACATACAAGACGGCCGCCATGCAGACGGCGCGGGGCGCATTGAAGTTATTGGCCAGTTGTGCGCTGGTGCCCGTAAAGTCGATTTCGGCGCTGCGTTCGTTTGCATTGACGCGTACCGTCACCCGGATCTGCGCTCCGTTGTCCAGGGGCAGCACAAAATGCCCGTCTTTCAACCGGGTGATGACGCGCCGTACCGATTCTTCGGCGTTGTCTTGCACGTGGCGCATGTAGGCTTGGACCACTTCCAGGCCAAATTGTTCCACCATCCGGCGAAGCTCTTGCACCCCTTTTTCATTGGCGGCAATTTGCGCCTTCAAATCGGCCATGTTTTGCGCCGGATTTCGGCTGGGGTAGGGGCCGCTCGCAAGAAGAGCCAGCGTCTCAGCTTCGCGCAGATGGCCGGCTTCGACCAGTTTGAAGTTCTGGATCTGAACCCCTTCCTCTTCAATGCGCGTTGAAAATGGCGGCATTGAACCCGGAGTCAGTCCTCCGACATCGGCGTGATGCCCACGCGAGCCCACATAAAAAGCCGGTTCGAAGTCATCGGCAAGAAAGACCGGGGTGATCACTGTCACATCGGGCAAATGGGTGCCGCCATGATAGGGGTCGTTGAGCACATAGACATCGCCGGCCTTCATCCGACCGGCGTTATCGCGAATCACGGTTTGAATGCTCTCACCCATGCTGCCCAGGTGCACCGGCATGTGAGGCGCATTGGCGATCAGGTGACCTTGGGCATTGAACAGCGCGCAAGAAAAATCCAGTCGCTCCTTGATGTTGACTGAATAGGCTGTGTTTTGCAGCTGCAAACCCATTTGCTCGGCGATGTTCATGAACAGGTTGTTGAACACTTCGAGCAAAACGGGGTCAACCGCAGTCCCCACTGCGAACGCCCGGCTGAGGGGCATGCGCCGCTCCAGCACGATGTGATCCCGCTCCGTCAGGCGTGCCGTCCACTCGGGCTCCACCACCGTGGTGGCATTTTTTTCGGCAATGATGGCTGGCCCGTCGATGACATCGCCGGGGCGCAAGTCTTCTCGCACCACCAAGGCCGCATCACGCCAGGATCCTTCGCTGTACAGGCGAATGGTGTCTCGTTGGGGCACCTGGCGTGGCTCATGCAGGGCATGGCGGGGCTCAGTCGGAGCGTCGCCCGACACCACCGCCTCGACCGACACCGCTTCCACCACCAATCGTTTGCCCTGCATCAGAAAGGCAAAGCGCTGGCGATAAGCTGCCTCAAAGCCGGCCTGAATCGTTGCGACGTCACCCCAGGGCACCACCAGGGCTGAGTCCGTGCCTTCGTATCGCACATGGACCCTGGGGTGCACGGTCACCGGCGATTGGCTCAGTTGCTGTTCCTGCAGGGCCTGTCGAGCTTGCCCGGACAATGCCTCCAGTTGAGCCGATAACAGGGGCAATAGCGCCGGCTCAAGAGGCATCTCGACCGCCTGTTCACGGATCAGGTTCTGGTCGGCCAGCCCCATGCCATAAGCCGACAATACCCCCGCCAGTGGGTGCACCAGCACCCGGCTCATGCCCAGTGCATCGGCGACCAGGCAAGCGTGCTGGCCCCCGGCGCCGCCAAAGCACTGCAAGGTGTAACGTGTCACGTCGTAGCCACGTGCCACGCTGATTTTTTTGATGGCATTGGCCATTTGCTGGACAGCAATCCGGATGAAGCCTTCTGCCACATCGTGTGCGCTGCGTCCCATGTGTTTCGCCATCGCTTCAAATTGCGACTGGACCGGCTCCAATCCAAGAGCCTCGTTGGCCTGCGGGCCGAACACATGGGGGAACCAGGCTGGCTGGATCTTGCCCAACATCACATTGGCGTCGGTCACGGTCAGCGGGCCACCCCGCCGGTAACTGGCTGGTCCCGGGTTGGCCCCGGCACTTTGGGGGCCTACCCTGAGGCGAGCGCCGTCAAATGACAGGATCGAGCCGCCTCCTGCAGCCACGGTGTGAATGCTCATCATCGGAGCGCGCATGCGGACTCCGGCCACCTGAGTCTCAAATTCACGCTCGAACTCGCCGGCAAAATGCGATACATCGGTCGATGTTCCACCCATGTCAAAGCCGATCACCTTGTCGCAACCGGCCAGCGCTGCGGTGCGGGCCATGCCGACAATGCCTCCGGCCGGCCCCGACAAAATCGCGTCTTTGCCCTGGAAGGCGTGAGCGTCAGCCAAGCCCCCTGAAGACTGCATGAAAAAGAGTTTCACCCCCGGCATTTCGGCTGCCACCTGGTCCACATAGCGTCGCAAAATGGGCGACAGGTAGGCGTCGACCACCGTCGTGTCACCACGGCTGACAAACTTCATCATCGGACTGGTCTGATGGCTGGTGCTGACTTGGGTGAATCCCACCTCCCGGGCGATTTGCGCCGCTCTTTGTTCGTGGGCGGTATAGCGATAGCCGTGCATGAAAACCACTGCCACGCTGCGCAAGCCGGCATCGTGCGCAGCCCACAGGTGCTCGCGCAAATGAGCCTCATCCAAAGCCTCAATCAACTCGCCATGTGCGCCCATGCGCTCTTGCGCTTCGATCACCCGCTCGTAGAGCAACTCGGGCAACACAATTTGGCGATCAAACAAGCGCGGGCGATTCTGGTAGGCAATGCGCAAGGCATGGCGAAAGCCGCGTGTCGTCACCAGCAATGTAGGCTCCCCTTTGCGCTCCAAGAGGGCATTGGTGGCCACGGTCGTGCCCATCTTGACACATTCGACCAGTTCGGGGCTGACCGGTTGGTCGGCGCTCAGCCCCAGCAAATGGCGCATCCCGGCGACCGCCGCATCTCGGTACTGCTCGGGGTTTTCCGACAACAGTTTGTGTGTCACCAGAGCGCCATCAGGTCGCTTGCCCACGACATCGGTGAACGTGCCGCCGCGGTCGATCCAGAATTGCCAGCGTTTTTCGGGATAGGTCTTGTTCATGTTGAGGTTCAAAGTGAGGCGGCTGATCGGGCTGCCTGATCGTAGATGCCCGACAACAAACGCAGCAAACGGGCCAATTGGCCGATGTCCTGGTTGAGGCCCTCATCCGCCTGCAAGGCATCGATCAGGCAGGCCTCGCGGATCTCGCGGTAGCGATCCACATTGGCTTTGCCGGATTCGGTCGGTGCATACGTGACTTCTTTGCCGTTTTTGCTCGAAGCGACCATGCCCAGACTTTGCAGTTTTTTGAGGGCGTAGTTGATGAGGTGGGTGTCTTCCACATTCATGATGAATGCGATGTCCGCCAAACGCTTGTTGCGGGCTCGGTGGGTCACATGGTGCAGCACCAACACATCGAGTGCCGTCAAGTCTTTCAGGCCGGCCGCACTCATGCAGTGCACCACCCAGCGATGAAATGCGTTGCCCGCCACAATCAGCCCGAATTCGAACTCGCTCATCTGGGCGCTGTGGGGCGACACCAGGTGAGCCGAGGACACGATCGGCCTTTCTGCGCCTTGAGGCTTGGGACTGGATTTGCTTTTCGGCATGTCGGATCCGTGGAAAGTCATTCTCCATGAGTGTAGATAGAATACTGATAATTTGGCGACAATTTGTTGACATTAAGGGAAAGTACCCATCGCGCTGTTGACGCCAATCGCGACAATCCCATGATCCTTCGGTCCGTTGATGCCTGGCGGTGACCGGCGGTCCGTCCGTTCAATCCCCAATTGGAGTTGTTACCATGAATCGTCGATTTTTCAGCTTCACCATGGCCGCTGTTGCCACCGGCTTGTCCCTTTCGGCCAGCGCTCAAACCAAATGGGACTTGCCGGCCGCTTACCCGGCCACCAACTTTCACTCGGTCAATCTGACCCAATTCGCAGCAGATGTCGACAAGGCCAGCGGCGGGAAACTGAAAATCACCGTGCATGCGGGTGCTTCCCTCTTCAAAGCGCCGGAGATCAAGCGTGCGGTCCAGGGCGGACAGGCGCAAATCGGTGAGATTTTGTTGCCAGCCTTCCAAAACGAATGGCAAATCTTCGGGGCCGATGGCCTGCCTTTCCTGGCCACCAGTTTTGCCGAATCCAAGAAGCTGTACGCAGCGCAAAAACCCATCCTGGAAAAAAAGCTGGCCGAACAGGGCTTGGTGTTGCTCTACACGGTGGCTTGGCCACCTCAAGGTCTTTACAGCAAAAAACCCATCAACAGCGCAGCTGACTTGCGCGGCAACAAGTGGCGCGCTTACAGCCCGGCCACGGCCCGCATCGCTGAACTGGTGAATGCGCAGCCGGTCACGGTCCAAGCGGCCGAGTTGTCTCAAGCCCTGGCCACCGGCGTGGTCGAATCCAACATGACTTCGGGAGCCACCGGCGTCGACAGCAAATTGTACGAACACCTCAAGTTTTATTACGACGTGCAGGCCTGGTTACCCAAAAACGCCGTCATCATGAACAAGCGCGCCTTTGACGCTTTGGACAAACCCACCCAAGATGCTGTCATGAAAGCAGCGTCCGATGCCGAAACGCGCGGATGGGCGGCTTCCGAGAAGGTCAATACTGATACCTTGGCCACCCTCAAAGCCAACGGCATGCAAATTTTGCCGCCCTCGGCCGCATTAAAAGCCGATTTGCAAAAAGTGGGTGAAACCATGTTGAAAGAGTGGCTCGACAAGGCTGGCCCTGAAGGCCAGGCGCTGATCAGTGCCTATCGCAAATGAGGGCTTGGCCAGCGTGCGGATTCGGGGTGGCAGGGGGCTCTGCCCTGTTTCAGCCCCTTTCATGACAGGATGGTCTTTATGCGCAAGCTCCTCGATGACCTTTACTCGGCCTGTGCTTGGCTCGCAGCTTTGTTCATGATCGGTGTTTTGGCCATGGTGCTGCTTTCCATCGTCAGTCGCTGGTTGGGTTTTCATGTGCCCGGGACCGATGCCTATGCCGGTTACGCCATGGCAGGTGCCGGATTTTTGGCTTTGGCCCACACCCTGAAAAAAAACGAACACATCCGCGTCACCCTGATCCTGGGGCGCTTGCAAGGAAAATCACGCCAATCCCTTGAACTGTGGGCACTTTCGATTGCTGCTGTGCTGACCGCACTGCTGGCTTTTTTTGCCTGGCGTCTGGTTTGGCAATCGCATTTGTTTCATGATATTTCGACCGGGACCGACGCCACCCCGCTGTGGATCCCGCAGCTGTTGATGGGGATGGGTTGCACGGTCTTGTGCATCGCTCTCATCGATGAATGGGTGCTCGAATTGCGCGGTCAGCGCTTGAGGGCCGAAGCGGATACCCGCCATGAATGACTTGCTGATCACCGCATTGTTGATCATTGCCCTGTTTGCCCTGCTGGGCAGCGGGGTCTGGATCGGTTTGACTTTGGCAGGTGTGGCCTGGATCGGCATGGAGTTGTTTTCTTCTCGTCCTGCGGGCGATGCCATGGCCTTGACCATCTGGGGCTCGGCCAGCAGTTGGACCCTGACGGCTTTGCCCCTGTTCGTCTGGATGGGTGAAATATTATTCCGAACCCGCTTGTCAGAAAGCATGTTCAAAGGTTTGGCGCCCTGGGTCAATGGCCTGCCCGGGCGCCTGTTGCACACGAATATTTTGGGCTGCACCATCTTTGCGGCGGTCTCCGGATCATCTGCCGCCACTTGTGCCACGATCGGCAAGATGACCCTGCCCGAGCTCCAGCAAAGAGGCTACCCGGCTCACATGATCGTAGGCTCTTTGGGTGGTGCCAGCACCCTGGGCCTGCTGATCCCGCCGTCGATCATCATGATCGTCTATGGCGTTGCCGCCGAAGTTTCGATTGCCAAGTTGTTTGTGGGGGGTGTGCTCCCCGGCATCATGCTCGCCACCTTGTTCAGTGGCTACCTGATGCTCTGCGCATGGCTCAAGCCCGACCAAATTCCGGTTGCCGATAACGCCCTGAGTCTGCGCCAAAAACTGTACGAATCCCGGCATCTGATTCCGGTCATGCTGCTGATCGGCAGCGTGATCGGCGCCATTTACTCCGGATTGGCCACTGCCACAGAGGCGGCCGCGATCGGGGTATTGGGTGCGCTGATTTTGTCGGCCGCTCAGGGCTCTTTGAATCGGCAAACTTTCGTGGATTCACTCATGGGAGCCACCCGCTTGTATTGCATGATCGCGCTCATTTTGGCCGGTGCTGCATTCCTGACCTTGTCGATGGGCTACATCGGCTTGCCTCGGCATTTGGCCGAATACGTCGGCAGCCTGGGTCTGTCCCCCGGCATGTTGCTGGTGATTCTGGCTTTGTTTTACATTGTGTTGGGTTGTTTTCTGGACGGAATCTCGATGATCGTGCTCACCATGGGTGTGATTCTGCCCACGGTCACAGCCGCTGGCATCGACCTGATCTGGTTCGGGATCTTCATCGTCATCGTGGTCGAAATGGCCCAAATCACGCCGCCGGTGGGCTTTAATTTGTTTGTCTTGCAAGGCATGACGCGACGCGAAATCACCTGGATCGCACGCGCTTGCATGCCTTACTTTTTCATCATGGTGTTGGCGGTCGTCTTGTTGTGGGCCTTTCCCGGTCTGGTCAGCTGGCTTCCTGCCAGCATGTGACCCTCTCCGGGGCGGCCAGGTGTTCGTGCGGCACGTTCAACTCTGAAACCGCTTGCGTGTCAGCGCCAGCGCGATCCAAAAGGAAACCACGCTGAACCCTAACAGCACCAATCCATGGCGCAGTGCGTGCTCGGGCCAGCGGTCCATGAACAGGGGGCGCACGAGATCGACTGCAGCCGACAAGGGCAAACACTCTGCGATGGCGCGCACCACCGGCGGTAATTGATCGCGCGGAAAGAAGATGCCCGACAAGAACATCATGGGTGTCAGGAACAGGGTGAAGTAATAGGTGAAAAAGTTATAGCCCTTGGCCAACGCATTGAAAATCAGGGCCATGCAACTGAAGGTGATGCCCACCCCCAGCAAAATGGGCCAAGCCACCAGCAACTTGGGGCTGTGGCTGATGCCCAGTGCCAGCATGATCCACAAAATCGCCGTCACGGTGAACAGCGCCTTGAAGGCGGCCCAAAGCATTTCAGCCATGACCACATCATCGAGTCGCACCGGCGCATTGAGGATGCCGTCCCAGGTTTTTTGCACATGCATGCGCGAAAACGCAGAGTAAAGTGCCTCAAAGGTTGCCGCATTCATGGCGCTCATGCAAATGCTGCCACTGGCCAAAAACAGGATGTAGGGCACCTGCTCGCCATCCCATTCAATGTGACCGACCAGCGCACCCATGCCATAACCAAAGGCCACCAGCCAAATCAGTGGCTCGGCGATGTTGCCCACCAGACTGGGGATGGCCAGCTTTTGCCAGACCAAAAAGTTGCGGCGAAAAACAGGCCACCAACGCAACGACAACCTGGGTGCAGCCCATATCTGATTTTGAATTTGCGACATCGTCAGCCTTCGTTCCGGATTTGGCGGCCGGTCAGTTTGAGGAAAAGATCCTCTAGGTTGGAGGGACGGTGCAGCGTGCGCAAGGCCGGCCAAACCTGCAAAGCCGACAACAGGGGGCGACTGTCTCTGGTGTAGAAAAAAACGGTTTCACCGCTGATTTCGGTGCGCTCGGCCAACGCCAGCAGCGCCGGGTCATGTCCGCGCTCGGTGGCACCCTGTCCGTAGACCTCGACCACTTCGGGCTCCAGGTGACGGCCAATCAGTTCACGCGGTTGGCCTTCGGCGATCTTGCGCCCCTGGTCGATCACCAGCAATCGGGAGCAAAGTCGCTCGGCCTCGTCCATGAAGTGTGTGGTCAGCAAAATGGACTTGCCATCTTGCAACAACATTTGCAAGCGTTCCCACATCAGGTGGCGGGCTTGGGGATCCAGGCCGGTGGTGGGTTCATCGAGCAGCAGCAAACGCGGTTCATTGATCAGGGCTCGGGCCAGACTCAGGCGTCGTTTCATGCCGCCGGATAACTGGCCGGGTTTGGCATGGGCCTTGTGGGTCAGGGCGGCAAAATCAAGCAGGCGAGGAATGCGCTCACGCACAACCCGGCTTGGCAGGCCGAAGTAGCGTCCAAACACCAGCAGATTCTCGGCGGCTGTGAAGTCCGGATCCAGCGTGTCCATTTGTGCCACCACGCCCAATTGTGCCTTGATGTCAAGAGCGTCGGCGGGCATTTGCAGTCCGTTGAAGAACTGCACCGTTCCGCTGTCGGGCTCGGACAATCCCAAGCACATGCGAAGGGTGGTGGTTTTGCCAGCCCCGTTGGGGCCTATCACGCCCAGGCATTCGCCTGGCGCAATGTGAAAACTCAGGTCATCGACGACCATGAGGTCGCCATAACGCTTGCACAAATGTTCGACAGACAGCAGGGGCGAATGCATGCGGCGGATTATGCTCCTGTCGGAAAACAAACACGGTTTGCATGGGGGCCTCGCATGCGAAGGTGCTGCGACGGACCTGTAGCCTAAGCCCCTTGAATCGTCCGCAACCAGGCTGTCAGCAGTCCCAGAGCGGCACCACCCGCCAACAAGGGCATCACCCCGATTTTGAATCGGAAAAGTGCGATGGCTGCAGCGGCCCCGATCAGTGCCGAGGGCCAGTTGAAAGAAGCGTCAAAACCTTGCGGCCACAACACATGGTAAGCAAAGAACATCGCCAAATTCAGAATCACGCCCACGACGGCTGCGGTGATGGCGGACAACGGGGCCGTGAATCCGAGTTTGCCGTGGGTGGCTTCGACCAAGGGGCCACCCGCCAGAATGAAGATGAACGACGGCAAAAAGGTGAAAAAGGTCACCACGCAAGCCGCCAGAGCGCCGCCCCCAAACAAGGCCTCGGGGCCCAGCACTTCTTTGACCCATCCGCCCACAAAGGCCACAAAGGCCAGCACCATGATCAGAGGCCCGGGGGTGGTTTCACCCAGCGCCAGCCCGTCAATCATCTGCGCTCCACTGATCCACCCGTGGTTCTCCACGGCGCCCTGATAGACATATGGCAACACTGCGTAAGCGCCCCCGAAAGTCACCAAAGCGGCTTGGGTGAAGAACCAGCCCATTTGGGTCAAAGTCCCTTGCAGACCATGTGTGGCGACCAACGCCCCCATGACCGCAGCCCAAAGCCCCAAGCCTGCGAACAGCACGCGCGCCAATCGGCGCGCAGACCAACGGGCGTGGGTGGGCGTGGGAGTGTGGTCATCGATCAAAGCCGCACCGTATCTGCTCCCGGCGCCGCCCTGCCCGCCACCCGGTTCAAAGACCGCTGGCCAGCGTTGCGCCCCGAACCAACCGATCAGAGCGGCGCCCAGAACGATGACCGGGAAAGGTGTGCCCAAGACAAAGATCGCTATAAAGGAGCCCATGGCCAAGGCCCACATCCATCGATTTTTCAGCGCTCGGGTGCCGATCCGGTGCGCAGCGTGGAGCACCAGTGCCGTGACTGCCGGCTTGAGTCCATCAAAAACAGCAGCCACCCACGGCAGATCGCCAAACCGCATGTACACCCAGCTCAGGGCGATCATGATGAGCAAAGAAGGCAACACGAACAAGGTTCCAGCCACCACCCCACCCCAGGTGCGGTGCATCAGCCAGCCGATGTAGGTCGCCAATTGTTGCGCCTCGGGGCCCGGCAACAGCATGCAGTAATTGAGCGCATGCAAAAAACGCCGCTCACTGATCCAGCGCCGGCGCTCCACCAATTCGGTGTGCATGATGGCGATTTGTCCGGCTGGCCCGCCAAAGCTGATGAAGCCCAGTTGGAGCCAAAAGCGAAAGGCCTCGGCAAAGCCGACCGGCTCGGGTGCGGAATCGGCAACATCGGGGGTGTCACGGGGCAGGGGCTGTGATGGTTCTGTGCTCATGGATTCGGCCCCTTGGATGCCGGTCTGACGCGCATGCGCCAACTCAAGCCCGTGGGGTCGGGATGAACCGGCTTCACTGAAAATCATACACCAGCCCATGGCCGAACCTGCCGCATGGAACCGATTGATTGCCCAACAGGTTATATTGAATCCATGAAGTGGGATGCATGTGACGAGAGGATGAGCCGGTGATGTCAGACACGACCCAGGGATCAGTGCGCCAATGGCGGGCCAGTTTGAACCTCACTTACCGCCCGGCGCAGGGGCACACGGTTTGGCATGCGCAGCATCTGGGGCCAATGCGGGTGTTGCAAGCCCTGTATCCTGAAGGGCCGGCGGTCTGCCATCATGTTTTGGTGCATCCGCCTTCCGGATTGGCCGGGGGTGACTTGATCGAGATTCAGGCCGAGGTTTTGCCGGGTGCTCATGCCCTCATCACCACGCCAGGAGCCTCGCGCTTTTATCGCACGGAAGGCTCGTTGGCTCGACAACGGCTTAAGGTCAAATTGCACGACCAGGCGCGACTCGAATGGTTGCCCCTGGAGACGATCGCCTACAGCGGCTGCAAGGCGCACAATGAATGGGTCTTTGATTTGGATCCCGGTGCCGAAATGATGGCGTGGGATGTGGTGGCCCTGGGTCTGCCAGAGTCTGATTTGCCCTTTGTGTCGGGCTACTATCAGCAGCATTTTGAAGTATCGGGTGCGTGGCTGGATCGAGGTCGCATCGATGCCCAAGACCAGCGCCTGCTTCAGGGCTCCGTGGGCCTCGCGGGGCGTCGTTGCCTGGCCAGTCTGGTCATGGCAGCGGGCACGCCATTGGCGGCTTCGCGGGTCGAGTCGGCCCTGGAATTGGCTCGCCAAGTCCAGGGTTCAGATCGTTGCTGGTTGGGTGTGACCCACCCTCAGTCCCAAGTGCTGGTCGCCAGGGTACTGGCCGATCATGCCGAGCCTGCCAGACGGGTGTTGCAACAGATTTGGTCGCGCTGGCGGCCTTTCTTCTGGGGGGTGCAGCCTCAGCCTTCGCGCATGTGGCAGGTTTGAACGGTTTTTCCTCTGGATTCCGCTCTGAATGGCCCGTGATGCCGCGCCGTACCCCGTTCCGTCTCGTGCCTGGATGAGCCCAATCGGTGCGATCGCGCACTTGTCTGGTGCATTCGGATGCCTGGTCAAGCCCAAAACCATGCATGCTTGCTTGGGCCGGCGTCAGTCCGCAGACGCTGCGCTGTTGTCAATCCATTTGAGTTGCACAGCACTTTGTCACAAGCGAGGCCAAAGCGGTCACAATGGAGCCATGCGCGCACAAGGCGCGATGGCATGAAGTTTGCGGAGCCCTGAGGCATGGACCTGACCCCCCGAGAAAAAGACAAATTGTTGATTTTCACTGCAGCTTTGTTGGCCGAGCGTCGCAAGGCCCGTGGCCTGAGGCTCAATCACCCGGAAGCCGTGGCCTTGATCAGCGCTGCGGTGATGGAGGGGGCCAGAGACGGCAAAACTGTGGCGCAACTCATGAGTGAAGGGCGAACCGTCTTGACCCGCTCCGAAGTGATGCCCGGTGTGGCTGAAATGATCCATGACATTCAAGTCGAAGCCACCTTTCCCGATGGCACCAAGCTGGTGACCGTGCACCAACCCATTGTTTGAATCAGGAAGCCCCATGAAACGCATTGCATTGTTTTTGTCAGCTTGCGCCGGGTGCGCCCAAGTCCTGGCCCATGAAGGCCACGGCATGCCGGGTGTTTCGCATTGGCATGCCACTGACCTGTTGGGTTTTGCCCTGGTCTTGTTGGTGGTCATTGCGATCATCTGGTTCAAAGGTCGTGATCGTTGAGCCTGACCATGAATCAAATGCAGATCATTCCCGGTGAGTGGCTCATCGACGAGGGCGAACACGCGCTCAATGTAGGTCGACGCACCCTGTCACTGGTGGTGTGCAATCGGGGGGATCGACCCATACAGGTCGGATCTCACTACCACTTTGCCGAAACGAATGCGGCTCTTGATTTTGACCGGGTCGCTGCCCGTGGCATGCGCCTGAACATCGCTTCCGGCACGGCTGTGCGTTTTGAACCGGGGCAGATGCGCACCATCGAACTGGTCGATTACGCAGGATTGCGACAGGTCTATGGTTTCAGAGGCCAGATTCAGGGGGCTTTATGAACCGCATTCAAAGACGCGCCTACGTTGAAATGTTCGGTCCCACCGTTGGCGATCGGGTCCGCTTGGCGGATACGAATTTGGTGGTCGAGGTGGAGAAAGACCACACTTTGCTCGCCGGCAGTCACGGCGAGGAAGTCAAGTTTGGTGGCGGCAAAACCATCCGCGATGGCATGGCGCAGTCGCAACTGACGCGCGATCAGGGCGCTGTGGATTTGGTGTTGACCAATGCCCTGATCATTGACGCAGCAGGCATCGTCAAAGCCGATATCGGTGTCAAAAACAGCCGCATTGTGGCCATTGGAAAGGCGGGCAATCCGGATACCCAACCCGGTGTGGACATCGTCATCGGGCCCGGCACCGAGATCATCAGCGCCGAAGGCCTGATCGTCACCGCCGGCGGTATCGACTCGCACATTCATTTCATCGCGCCGCAACAAATCGATGAGGCGCTGGCCAGTGGCATCACCACCATGCTCGGTGGCGGAACCGGACCTGCCACCGGTACCTTTGCCACCACCTGCACACCGGGGCCATGGAACCTCGAGCGCATGCTTCAGGCGGCAGACGCATTTCCGATGAATTTGGGCTTTCTGGGCAAGGGCAACGCTTCGCGCCCGGGCGCATTGCTCGAACAAATCCATGCGGGCGCCATTGGTCTCAAATTGCACGAGGACTGGGGCACCACCCCAGCCGCCATCGACACCTGTCTGGGGGTGGCCGAAGAAACCGATACGCAGGTCGCCATTCACACCGACACCCTGAATGAGTCCGGCTTTGTGGAAGACACGGTTGCGGCCTTCAAGGGGCGCACCATTCACACCTTTCACACCGAAGGGGCAGGGGGTGGGCATGCGCCTGACATCCTGAAAGTGGTGGGTGAGTCGCATGTTTTGCCGTCTTCGACCAATCCGACCAGACCCTTCACCATCAACACGCTCGACGAGCATGTCGACATGCTGATGGTTTGTCATCATCTCGATCCGGCCATTGCCGAGGATCTGGCGTTTGCCGAAAGCCGGATCCGCAAAGAGACCATCGCGGCGGAAGACATCCTGCATGACCTGGGTGCCATCAGCATGATGAGCAGCGACAGTCAAGCCATGGGGCGTGTGGGTGAAGTCATCATTCGAACCTGGCAAACCGCGCACAAAATGAAAGCCCAAAGAGGCCTCTTGCCGGGAGATACCGATCGACACGACAACGCCCGGGTCAAACGCTATATCGCCAAGTACACCATCAACCCCGCCATCGCGCATGGCATCAGCCATGAGGTAGGCAGCATCGAGGTTGGGAAATGGGCGGATCTGGTGGTTTGGCGTCCGGCCTTTTTCGGCATCAAGCCCTCTTTGGTGCTCAAAGGCGGCCTGATCGCTCTGGCCGCCATGGGCGACCCCAATGCGTCCATTCCAACCCCTCAGCCCGTCCATTTTCGACCCATGTTCGGCAGTTATGGGGGCGCGCTGACACGGGGCTCATTGACTTTTGTGTCCAAGTCGGGTCTCCAGTCTGGCATCCGGGAGCGATATGGCCTGAGCAAAACCCTGTCGGCGGTTCACAGCATCCGGGGGCTGGGCAAGCGCGACATGGTTCACAATGATCTGGTGCCCCACATGGAAGTGGATGCCCAAACTTATGCGGTGCGCGCCGATGGCTTGCTGCTCACTTGTGAGCCGGCGCAAAGCCTTCCCATGACTCAACGTTATTTTTTATTCTGATGCTGATCTGCTCCAAACGCATGCCCCAAGCCAGAGGTCTGGCCCCCGCCCTGTTGCGGCGTTCGCCCAGCGTGATGATCGATTGGGACACCCGCCAAAAAAGCCGTTTCGAAGCGACCGACAGCCTGGGACGTGCCTTGGGTGTCTTTTTGCCCCGTGGCAGCGTGGTTCGAGGGGGCGATGTGCTGGTGGCTGAGGACGGCAGCTTGATCCGGGTTGAGGCCGCTCCCCAGCCGGTGTTGCGCATCACCACGGCGCCAAGTGCCAACTCGCATTGGGCCCTCATGCGCGCTGCTTACCATCTGGGTAATCGGCATGTGCCCATTGAACTGCAAGCGGATCATTTGAAAATCGAGCCCGACCATGTGCTGGCGGAGCTCATGCGGCAGATGGGCATGGAAGTCCAAGAGGTCCAGGCCGCTTTTGAGCCCGAAGCGGGTGCATATGGCGACAGTGCTTTGTTGGGGCATGACCATGGGCACGGGCATGACGGTCACCTCCACACCCATCACGGTGCGGGAGGCTGCTGTGATCACGATCACTCACATGATCACCCGCATCATCACCCGCATGGGCACTGACGGAACGATGCCGATGTTGCCGCAGCAAGCGCCTCTGATTGGCCTGATCTGGTTGGCTTCACCGGCGCTGCCGGTCGGGGGATTCTCATATTCCGAGGGCCTTGAGGCTGCCATCGAGCATGGCTTGGTGCACAACGAGGCCACCTGTGCCACATGGTTGCTGGATCAGTTGTGGGTGACGCAGGTCAAGGGAGACCTGGCGGTGGTGGCCCAGGCGATGTTGGCCTGGCCCGAACTGGATCAGGCTCGACTGCAACGCTTGGCCGACTGGGTGATGGCCACCCGCGAAAGCGCCGAGTTGCGCTTGCAAACCGAGCAGATGGGGCGCTCCATGCTGGAGTGGTTGCGCCAACTTCAGACCCCCGACCATCCGGCTTTGCGTGTGTTGGCGCAGCTTCCTCCCAATTACCCCTTGGCACAAGCTTTGGCCCTGACCTGGACAGGGGCGTCCCCCGAGTCGGCTTTGCAGGCCTGTGCTTTTGGCTGGGCCGAAAACATGACCCAGGCTGCTGTGAAGGCCATTCCGCTGGGGCAAAGTGCCGGCCAGCGGGTCTTGGCCCAACTGGCGCGCGAGATTCCGGCAGCGGCTCGCACCGCGCTGCACTTGCCCGACGATGAACGCCAAGCTTACAGCCCGATGCTGGCCATCTTGTCATCGCGCCACGAAATTCAATACTCCAGGCTTTTTCGATCATGAACCGTTTGCATCACATTCCCCGTCGCAGCAAAAAACTACCTCCTTTGCGGGTGGGCATTGGTGGCCCGGTAGGCTCGGGCAAGACCACTTTGCTGGAAATGCTGTGCAAAGAAATGCGTCAACGCTGGGACCTGATTGCCATCACCAATGACATCTACACCAAAGAAGATCAGCGCATCCTGACGGTCAGCGGTGCATTGCCTGCTGATCGCATCCTGGGCGTCGAAACCGGTGGGTGCCCGCATACCGCGATTCGTGAAGACGCCTCGATCAATTTGGAGGCGATTGATCGCATGCTGGAGAAATTTCCCGATGCCGATATCGTCTTTGTCGAGAGCGGTGGCGACAACCTCGCGGCCACTTTCAGCCCCGAATTGTCCGATCTCACCCTGTATGTGATCGATGTGGCCGCCGGCGAAAAAATTCCTCGCAAAGGCGGACCTGGCATCACCAAGAGCGATTTGTTTGTCATCAACAAAATCGATTTGGCCCCCCATGTGGGCGCTGATTTGGAGGTCATGCGACAAGATACCGCACGCATGCGACCCGATGCCGAGCGCCGCCCCTGGGTCATGACCAACCTCAAAACATCCGAGGGTTTGGCGCAGGTGGTTCACTTCATTGAAATGCGCGGCTTGTTGTCCACCGCCTGAGATCCGGATCACCCCGCACGAGTCGAGCCAGTCACTCAGACGATCAACGCCACTGATTTGACCTGACACCAAACCGCTGATCCCCGTTGCAGTCCCAACTGGCGCATCGATTTGCGGGTCACACGACCCAAGACCAACGCCTGAGCGCAGCGCACCCGAACGATGGCTTGGGAGGGGTGCAGGTCAGGCTGGATGTCTTCGATCACACCCGACAATCGGTTTTGAATGGTGCTGTCGTTGTGCACCGTGATGGCCAGACTCACGTCGCGCGCCAAAATGCGAATCCGCACCGGCTGACCCACGGCAAACCCCGGGTCACGCACCCAAAGGGTGCCCCCTTCAAAAAGAACCTGTGCCAGGCCCTCCTGGGGATCGCGTGCGACGATCTTGGCCGTGGCGACTGTGCCCGCCTCATCGCCGATGGTCATGGCCAATTCGGGCGACACAAAGGCATGTCCTACAGGGGCTGACCAACGGGCTTGACCCTGATCGAGCAGGACCACCTGATCCGCCAATCGTGCCAGTTCGTCCACCGAATGAGTCACATAAAGCATGGGGATGCACAGCTCGGCATGAAGGCGTTCGAGCCAGGGCAGCACTTCTGCTCGTCTGGCGAGATCAAGGGAGGCCAGGGGTTCATCGAGCAGCAAGAGTTTGGGTTGCGTTGCCAGGGTTCGAGCGATGGCCACCCTTTGGCGTTCGCCGCCCGAAAGGCTGCCCACGTGGCGGTCCAGCAGGTGCTGAATGCCCAACAGATTCAGCGTCGAATCGAACTCTTCGGCGTTGGAATCCCGGGGTGCTCTGCGTCTGGCGTAGTTCAGATTTTGTCGGACATCGAGGTGCTCAAACAAACTGGCCTCTTGGAATACATAGCCGACCTCTCTTTGCCAGGTCGGTTTGAACAACCCTTGCTGGCTGTCTTGCCACACTTGCGTTCCCAGTGCGATGCGCCCGTTTCCGTGCTCAAGCCCGGCAACGCATCGCAATACCGTGGTTTTGCCTGAACCCGAGGGGCCAAACAGCACGGTGATGCCATGGGTGGGCAAATTCAGGTCGAGGTTCAGCGCGAAGTCGTCGCGCCGAAGTTCGATCGCGATGCAAAGGTCATCGGATGCGTTCATGTCGTCACCCGATCCGTGCGTCGCTTGAGCCTGGCCAACAGCACCAATACGGCAAAAGAAAAGACCACCATGCCGGCGGCCAGGCCATGGGCTTGGCCGTATTCCATGGCTTCGACATGGCCGTAGATCTGGGTCGAGACCACACGGGTTTGTCCCGGGATGTTGCCTCCAATCATCAGCACCACCCCAAACTCGCCCACGGTGTGCGCGAAACTCAGGACCGTTGCCGTTAACAGGCCCGGCTTGGCCAAAGGCAGGGCAACCGTGAAGAAAGCGTCCAGCGGACTGGCACGCAAGGTTGCGGCCACTTCCATGGGCCTGCGACCCATGGCCTCAAAAGCATACTGAATGGGCTGGACTGCAAAGGGCAATGAAAAGACGATCGAGCCCAGCAGCAAGCCGGTGAACGAAAACGACCAAACGCCCAGGCCCAAAGCCTGGGTGAGTTGACCGACCCATCCTTGCGGTCCCAACAAGATCAACAAGTAAAAACCCAGCACCGTGGGCGGCAAGACCAGTGGCAAGGTCACCAGTGCACTGACCGCATGGCGCCAAGGCGACGCCGTCTGCGACAACCACCAGGCCAGCGGGGTGGCGATCAGCAGCAACAAGAAAGAACTCAGCGTCGCCAGCTTCAGCGTCAATGCGATGGCCGACCATGCTTCGGGGTGGAGGAGGGCAGTCATGGTCATCAGCTTGGGGTCTTCATTCGTAGCCAAACGCACGCATCACGGTCCTGGCCCGATCCCCTTTCAGGTATTGAATCAGTGCGTTCGCCGCAGGATGATTCTGACCCGGTTTGAGCACCAACGCATCTTGCCGGATCGGGGTGTGCATCGAGGATGGAACGATCCAGGCCGATCCCGCCCTGATGGAGCCATTTTCCTGGACCTGTGAAAGAGCCACAAAACCCAAAGGGGCATTGCCCGATGCCACGAACTGGAATGTTTGCGTGATGTTAGCCCCTTCCACGGTTTTGGGGCTGATGCGTTCGCGCAAACCCATTTTGTCAAGCACTTCAAGGGCCGCAGCCCCATAGGGTGCGAGTTTGGGGTTGGCGATGGCAATCTTCTCAAAGGTCCCGCTTCGCAAGACCTCGCCTTTTCCATCCACCCAGCCGGGTCGTTGGCTCCACAAGACCAAGCGGCCGATGGCATAAGTGAAACGCGTGGCGGGTACGCCCCATCCTTCTTGTTCCAGTTTCTGTGGCGTTTCATCGTCGGCGGCCAGCAACACCGCGTAGGGCGCACCATGTCGGATTTGGGCGTAGAACTGGCCTGTGGCGCCAAAAGACAAAATCAGCTTGTGGCCCGTATCGCGCTCAAAGTCCTGGGCAATCACCTTCATGGGGGCCGTGAAGTTGGATGCCACGGCGACCTTGACCTCGGAGGCCAGCAATGAAATCGGCGCCAGCAGGGGCAAGATGACAGCGATCGTCCAGCAGCACAAAGGGAGGGGGATGGCCAGCATCGTGAAGGGGCACCGATCTCACAAGAATGATTGCGATTCTATTCAATGCCCCTGGCGCTGGTCGGGCTGATTTTGCAAGGGCACGACATCTCCGGGGTCGGCCGGGATGGAGACCCATTCCCAGGCGGTCAGATCGGGGGCTTGTCTGTCAGGGGCCGAATCCGGGACACACAAAGCGCTGAGTTGGCGACCCCAAAGGCAGCCCGTGTCAAGGCAGGCCAGATTGGAGCGACACAAGCCGCCCACGGTAGACCAATGGCCAAAGACCACGGGCACTTGAGCTGTGCCGCGGTTGGGCACTTCAAACCAGGCCCAATGGCCTGGAGGCGCACCGGCAAGCCCTTCTTTGGTGGCAAACTCCATGGTGCCCTCTTCGGTGCAAAAGCGCAACCGGGTCAGGGCGTTGACGATGACACGCAGCCGGTCGACACCGGCCAGGTCTTCATGCCACCTGGCTGGAAAATTACCAAACATCTGGTGCATGAAATCGGCTCTGCCAGCACCGCGCAAGACCCGCTCGACCTCGTTGGCCAGCCTCAGGGTTTGGTCGTGATCCCATTGGGGTAAAACCCCTGCATGCACCAACAAACAGCCCGCCTCCCAGCGCGCCATCGAGCGACCGGCCAGCCAATCCATGTAGACCGATGCCTGGGGCAGGGCGAGCAAGTCAGAAGCGGTATCACCCCGCTTGAGGGATTTGGCACCGTGGTAAGCGGCCAGCACAAAAAGGTCGTGGTTGCCCAACAGGCAATCTGCACTGGAACCCAAATTCATGAGGCGATCGAGTACCCCCTGGTTGTCGGGCCCCCGGTTGATCAAATCGCCCAAAATCACCAAACGGTCACGGCTGGGTGAAAATCCCAGAACTTCGAGCAAACGCCCCAGTGAAGCGTTGCAACCTTGTAAATCGCCTATCCAGTACGTCGACATGGGACAATTGTCCCTCAAACACCCAAGGATCCCCTGTTGTGGACTTTTTGCTGATCGTTCTGCTGACCCTGATCAACGGCTTGTTCGCCCTCTCCGAAATGGCCTTGTCGGCCAGCCGTCGAGTGCGTTTGATGGCCTTGCAAGAAGCCGGTGATCCCGGTGCCTCGGCTGCCCTGCGCCTGATGGATCAGCCGACCCAGTTTCTGTCGACCATTCAGATCGGCATCACCTCCATCGGCATCCTCAATGGCATTGTCGGTGAGGCCGCATTCAGTGACGATTTGGCCGCCCTCCTGATGAGTTGGCAAGTCAGTGCCGGCTTGGCCGAGGTATTGGCCACGGCCTTGGTGGTCAGTTTGATCACCATCACCACCATCGTCTTTGGCGAATTGGTGCCCAAGCGAATCGCCCAACTTTATCCCGAGACGGTGGCCCGATGGATTTCACCGGCCATGGTCCGCTTGTCATGGATGACCAGACCCCTGGTGGCTTTGCTCAGCCTGATGACCAGTGCCATTTTGCGGCTTTTGCGGGTTGACACCACATCGGCTCAGTCGGTCACCGAGGAAGAAATCCGCGCCAGCCTCAGTGAAGGGGTAGACGCCGGCCTGATCGAACAGCAAGAGCACCAAATGGTGCGCAACGTTTTCCACCTCGACGATCGGCATGTGTCCTCCCTGATGGTGCCGCGCACCGATGTCGTCTGGTTGGGGCATGAGTTGACGGTCACGCAGGCCCTCAGGCAATTGCGACAACAGCCTGCCCACTCCTGGTATCCGGTCTGTCGAGGCGGGCTGGATGACGTGGTGGGTCTGATCAGCCTGGCTGACTTGCTCCAACAGGAGGACGACAGCTTATCCCTGGAACAATTGGCTGTGCCAGCGGTGTTCATCCCGGAGACGCTCAGTGGGCTGGATTTGCTCGAGCAGTTTCGACGCCCCGAACCCACAGCCCAACAGCGCCCCATCCGGGCTCGTCTGGTGCTGGTGGTGGACGAGTATGGTGTGGTGCAAGGTTTGATGACTCCCCGAGACTTGCTTGAAGCCATCACGGGCGAGTGGGTGGGTGCCGCCGCTCAGGATGAGGCCTGGGCCCACCGGCGCGCCGACGGCAGCTGGAGTCTCGATGGCGCCATGCCGATTGTCGAGTTCAAAACCCGCTTGCACATCGAGCAAGTTCTGCCCGATGAGGAAAAAGACCGCTACAACACTGTCGCCGGATTGTTCCTGTCCTTGCTGGGTCGATTGCCCGAGTTGGGCGAGCGCGTTGAATGTGCGGGGTGGAGTCTGGAGGTGACCGCCCTGGAGGGGCGCCGGATCGATAGACTGAGGGCTTTATCGACCCAAGGGGCTGACACCGAAGAGGGTGGCGTGCCAACCCCCTAAAGCAAAACCATACCAGAGCGCTGATCCCAGCAAAACGGTCAATACCGTACCCAGATTCAGCCAACGGCCCGTGCTGCCCATCAGGCCAACCATTTGCGATCGATCTTCCCGGCGTGCCGCCCGGTACAGCAGCACCGACCAAAGCAAAAAGCCGCCAAACAGCAGCACATCGGCCCAGTGCCCATTGGCCAGCAAATGCGCCAACGCCCACACTTTCACGCTCAGGGTCATGGGGTGACGCAATCTGGCCCGGATGCCGTTGCCTGGCACATAGGCGGCCAGCAACAAAAGGGCAGCGGGCCACATCAGGGCCACGCTGAGATGTCGCAAGCCAAAAGGGGGCTCCCACAAATGCAAGGGCAATTGTTTGGCCTCGGGATAACCCTGGAGGATCAAGGTGAAGCCCAGCAAGGAAAGCAGGGCGTAGGCTGCTTTGAACCGCCACGATCCCCATTGGGCAATCAGGCTTTGGCGCAATGGGGCTGCGAACACCCGCATGGCGTGCACACCCAGGAAGATCAGCAAACCCAACAGCAATGTCGTCATGGCGAAATCAACTTCCAAATTTGACTTTGAGACTCTAACCGCAATTGCCCCGCCTGAACAAGCGTATAAACCAAGGCATCTTGAATCTCATTTCGCCACTGGCTTGGGGTGGCTGCCCCAAGTCCCGCGGGGATGGGGCGAACCCAACGGGATTCAGGTGGGGCTCAGACCAGTGCTTGGCCCAAATGCAGGCGCATGCGGTTTTTCAGGTAGGTGCCGTCACGGGTGGGCAACTGACGCGGCAAATCGTCTTGTTTGATGTGAACCTGAGCGAACAGCAGGCCTTGACGGGCCTGGATGTCTTGTGCCAGTGCGGGCGCTTCGTTGAGGTTGAAAATCTCACGCGATCGGGCGATGCCACAAGCCTTGGCCACCTCGACCAGGCGGGTGCCCAGGCTGCTGTGGCTGCGTTGCATCCCTGTCTCCCCAAAATGCCCATTGTCGAGCACGACCACCGACAAGTTGGCAGGGTTTTGGGCGGCAGCCGTGGCCAGTGCGCCCATGCCCATCAACTGCTCACCGTCGCCGGTGATCACCAGAATCGGGCGCCGGGGTTGCGCCAACGCCAGGCCCAAGCCCAGGGGCAATGCGCCGCCCATGGCGCCCCAGAGGTAAAAATAGCGATCGCTGTCGCCACTGGCGAAGACGTCATAGGTGGGCGAACCCAGGCCGGTGACGACCAAAGCGTCCGGGGTTTGGGACAAAAGTTGCGCCACAAAGGCACGGCGGTCGATGGTGATCATGGGGCGATCCGCTTGGGGTTGGGATGTGTTCATGGGCAAACTCCGGCTCACTTGGCGATCCATTTTTTGCGACCGATCAGCCGCTGCGACAACAGCAAGGCAACTTGTTGCCCGCCTTCGAAGGCTGCATCCAGCGCGGCGCCGATCAGGTCTTCGACCTCATTGGGGTCATTGGCCCGCATGACTTTGAATCCCATCAGTTCCAGTGCGGCCGGCGTGGCTTCACCCATCGGACATTGCCAATTGTTGAACTCGGCATATTCGCCCCGCATGGTCACCAGGGTCAGAAACGGGATTCGGCAGCTTTGCAGCAATGAAAACATGTTGATGCAGTTGCCCACACCGCTGCTTTGCATCAGCAAAACGGCGCGTTGTCCACCGAGCCAGGCGCCGGTGGCCAGTGCCACACCTTCTTCTTCGGTGGTCAAAACGATGTCGCGCATTTGATCGTCGGCCTGAACCCGGCGGATCACGTGAGCGTGTCCGGCGTCAGGAACATAGGCCACTTGACGCACGCCAGCCTGTTTCAGGCTTTGAAAAATGCTTTCCTGCCAAGCAGGTGCAGGGCTGACCACTTCGGACATGCCGAACTCCTCAATCCATTGATGATCAGATGATTATGTGCGTGACCGGGATGGACATCCATCACCCTCGCGACATCGTGGCATGATGCTGGTTTTGAGGAGACTGACATGAGCAAAGCCTATTGGGTGACCACTTATCAATCGATTCACAATCCGGAGGCTCTTGCCGCCTACGCCCAGTTGGCCGGGCCGGCCATCACGGCTGCTGGCGGGCGCTTTGTGGTGCGCGGGATGCCAGCCGTCACCAAAGAGCATGGCCTGATGCAGCGTGTGGTCGTGATTGAGTTTGACGGCCTGGCTGCGGCCCAAGCGGCTTATGACAGCGCCGGCTATCAAGAGGCATTGAGCAAACTCACACCGGGCGCAGTGGTGCGTGACATGCGCTTTGTAGAGGGCGCTTGATCATTGCCGGGCGGGCAGTCCACTGCGAACAAAGGCCACGCGGCGGTACATCGGAAGATTTAAAATGCCGATCCCGCGATTCCATTGGGCTCGCACCAACCGACGATTTCGCCCAGATTGGGCGTGCTGGGTCGACCATTCTGGGAGCATTCGATGTTCATCAAAAACACCTGGTATGTGGCCTGCACCGTGCAGGAATTGAAAGGCTTGGGCGACCGCCCCCTGGGCCGCACCATTTGCAACGAAAAAATGGCCTTTTTCTTCGGCGAGCAGGGCCAAGTGGCGGCGGTTGAGGATTTTTGCCCGCACCGAGGTGCGCCAATGTCTTTGGGACAGGTCTGTAACGGGCATTTGCGTTGCGGCTATCACGGTTTGGTCATGAGCGCGCAGGGGCAGGTGGTCGAGATGCCCAATCAGCGCGTGCGTGGTTTTCCTGCCGTCAAAGCGTTTCCGGTATTCCAGCGCCATGGCTTTGTCTGGGTGTGGCCTGGCGATCCCGCCCAAGCCGATCCGGCGCTGGTGCCCAACTTCGAATTTTTGGATCACCCGCAATGGGCATATGGCGGCGGGCTTTACCACGTCAAGGCCGACTACCGGCTGATGATTGACAACCTGATGGACCTGACCCACGAGACCTATGTCCATGCCAACAGCATCGGTCAGCGCGAAGTCGATGAGACCCCGTGCGAAACCCGGGTGGATGGCGATCAGGTCGTCACTCAGCGCCACATGACGGGCATTCAGGCGCCGCCTTTTTGGCAAATGGCCATGCAAGCCCATGGTCTTGACCCCCATGCGCCCGTAGATCGCTGGCAGATTTGTCGCTTCAGCCCACCCAGCCACGTGATGATCGATGTCGGTGTGGCCTTGGCGGGGCAGGGCGGTTTTCATGCGCCTGCCGAGGTCAAGGCCTACAGCGTGGTGGTTGACTTCATCACCCCCGAGACCGAAACCTCGCATTGGTACCACTGGGGCATGGCGCGCAACTTCAAAGCCGGCGATGCGGCGCTGACCGAGAAAATCCGCATCGGTCAGGGTCAAATTTTTGCCGAAGACCTGGACATGCTTGAGCAGCAGCAGAGTAACATCAGCCGCTGGCCCGAGCGCAAATTATTGATGCTCAACATCGATGCGGGCGGGGTTCAGGCACGCCGCGTCATCGATCGTTGGCTGACCCTCGAACATGGAGCAAATGCATGAGTGACATTGAAACCGCCCCCGCAGGTTCTTTTGAGGTGGTGCTGGCCCAAAGACAGACGCGTGTCCGGGTCAAGCCCGGCGAGACGATCTTGCAGGCGTTGCAGTGCGCCGGGGTGGAGACCCCCTATTCTTGCGGCGAAGGGGTTTGCGGCACCTGCCTGACCCGGGTCCTCGAGGGCGAGCCGGACCATTGGGACATGTACCTCACGCCCGAAGAGCAAGAAAAAGGAGATTGCATCATGGTTTGCATCTCGCGCAGCAAATCCGAGCGATTGGTGCTCGATTTGTGATCGGCTTGTCATGGTGTGCATCGCGCCCGCCATCGCCCCTTGATCGGACCCCCTCTCCATGAAACTCATTCCTGTCACCCTTTTTCTGCTTTCCCTGCTGGGTCATTCCGCCAACTGGGCTCAAAGCGCCTACCCCGCAAAGCCTGTGCGCATCGTGGTGCCCTTCACGCCCGGTGGCAGCAGTGACATCCTGGCGCGCGCCGTAGGGCAGGAGTTGTCCAAAGCCCTGGGTCAAAGTTTTGTGATCGAGAACGTGCCCGGTGCCGGGGGCAGTTTGGGTGCTGAAAAGGTGGCCAAAAGTGCGCCCGATGGATACACCCTGCTCATGGGTCACATCGGTACTTTGGCGGTCAATCCCAGCCTGTACCCCAATCTGCCTTATCAGCCCCTGAAAGATTTCGTGCCAGTGGCCTGGGTCGCGCGAGTACCCAATGTGCTGGTGGTCAACAAGAATGTGCCCGCTCAAACCCTGAAAGAACTGATTGCCTTGGCCAAGTCCCGACCCGGCCATTTGAACTACAGCAGTGGTGGCAATGGCAGCGCGGCACACATGGCCACCGAGTACTTCAAGATGCAAACCGGGACTTCCATGGTGCACATCCCTTACCGGGGCGCCGCACCAGCGGTCTCCGACGTGATCGCCGGGCAGGTTCAGTTGATTTTCACTGGAGCGCCTGCTCTCATGGGGCACATTCGAAGCGGCCAGTTGCGCGCGTTGGCGGTGTCAAGTCCGAAACGGATGGACGTGTTGCCCGATGTACCGACTGTGGCCGAGGCCACAGGGGTCAAAGGCTTTGAGGCAGACCAGTGGTATGGCTTGGTGGCTCCCGCAGGCACGCCGAGAGATGTGGTGCTGAAACTCAACAAGCACGTCAACGAAGCCTTGACCACCGAAACCCTGAGAACCCGATTGAACGCCGAGGGGGCTGTGGCCACACCCACCACCCCGGAAGCTTTTGGTCAACTCATTGCATCTGACATGGAGCGCTGGCGGCCCGTCATCACCTCTGGGCGGGTGAAAGCCGATTGAAGATGGTGCCGGAAAGAGGAATCGAACCCCCGACCTTCTCATTACGAATGAGCTGCTCTACCGACTGAGCTATTCCGGCTGTAGCCCAATATTATAGCGTTGACAGCCTGCCCCTGTAGGCGATTCAAGGGGCAAGCTGGGTTGTCAGCCCTGGTGATAAGCAGTGACCCGATCGACTTCGTTTTTCGAGCCCAGGATCACGCTGACACGCTCGTGCAAATGGCTGGGCTGGATGTCCAGGATGCGTTGACGACCATTGGTAGCGGCCCCGCCGGCTTGCTCCACCAGCCAGCTCATGGGGTTGGCCTCGTACATCAGGCGCAACTTGCCCGGCTTGTTGGGTTCGCGCTTGTCCCATGGGTAGAGGAAGACGCCGCCACGGGTCAGGATGCGGTGCACATCGGCGACCATGGACGCAATCCATCGCATGTTGAAGTCCTTGCCGCGCGGCCCCTCTTTGCCTTGCAGGCATTCGTCGATGTAGCGTCTCACCGGTTCGTCCCAATGGCGCATGTTGCTCATGTTGATGGCAAATTCCTTGGTGTCAGTCGGGATTTGCACATCCTCCTGAGTCAGCACAAAAGACCCTTGCTCGCGATCGAGCGTGAACATGGCGACGCCATCGCCCACGGTCAATACCAGGGTGGTTTGTGGTCCATAGACGCAATAACCGGCGGCCACCTGTTGATGACCCGCTTGCAGAAAGTCCGCCTCGCTCACGCCCTGAGCGCCGTCGGTTTTTTTCAGCACGCTGAAGATCGTGCCGATGCTGACGTTGACATCGATGTTGCTCGAACCATCCAGAGGGTCGAACAACAGCAGGTACTCTCCTTGGGGATAGCGGTTGGGCACCAGGTAGATGTTGTCCATTTCTTCCGAGGCCATGGCGGCCAGGTGGCCGCCCCACTCATTGGCTTCGATCAGCACTTCGTTGGCGATGATGTCGAGCTTTTTTTGCACCTCACCCTGAACGTTTTCACTGCCGGCAGTGCCGAGTACACCACCCAAAGCCCCTTTGTTGACGGCATGGCTGATGCTTTTGCAAGCCCGTGCCACGACTTCGAGCAAAAGGCGCAACTCTGGCGGGATTTTGCCTTTGGCCCGCTGTTGCTCGACCAGGTAACGGGAGAGGGATACGCTCATGATGAAGACTCCGAGAGGGCGCGTGAGACCACCTCACGCACGTCAGGACTGAGGTCGGTCTTGGCTGCGACGCGGGCGATGGCTTCGCGGGCGGCGCTGCGATAAGGCTCGGCCAGCTTGCGCCAGCGATCCAGGGCGCGGGCCAGGCGAGCTGCCACTTGCGGGTTGAAGGCGTCGATTTCGATGACCTTTTCGGACCACAACACATAACCCGATGCATCGGCGCGATGAAAACCGGCCGGGTTGGCATTGCAATAACTGAAAATCAGGCTGCGCGCCCGGTTGGGATTTTTGATCTCGAAATCCGGATGCATCATCAATTGCCGCACTTTCGGCAGCACGTCGCCTTGGCGATCGCAGGCGCCGGCTTGCAAGGCAAACCATTTGTCGATCACCAGCGCTTCGTGCCGGTAGAGGTCATGAAAACGGGCCAGAGCCGCTTCGGCCAAAGCGCTGCCAGATTGCACCAGCGCGGTCAGGGCGTTGAAGCGATCGGTCATGTTGCCGGCATCCTTGAAGGCTTGCAGGGTTTTGCCTTGCCAAACCTGATCCTCATCGGCCACGGCCCCCAGACACAACATGTTCAAGGCCAGTCCGGTCAACGCCCTGCGACCGCTTTGCTCGGCATTGGGTACATAGGCGCCCATGTGGCGGCATGTTTCCCAGACCCACAGCCAATCTTCGCGCAGGCTCAGGGCCAGCTGCAGGCGCAATGCCTCTCGCACCCCATGCACCCGCTGCGGGTCTACCGACTCCAGGTGTTCCCCGATGTAAGTCTCGCTCGGCAGCGTCAGGACCAACTCCTTGAAGGCGGGATCCAGATCCGGATGCCGCAAAATCTGGCGCAATGCAGCCGTCAACTCGTGACCCAAATCGGGCGATTGCTGCGTCTGCAAGGCGCTCACGGCCACATCGAGACACAGGCGCTGAGCCGCTTCCCAACGGTTGAAAGGATCGGTGTCGTGGGCCAGCAAGGTCAGCAGTTCGTGCCGCTGGTAGGGGTAGTGCAGGGTGACCGGGGCACTGAATGCGCGCAACAGTGACGGTACCGGTGGTTCGTCGATGCCTTCAAAGGCCCAGCTTTGCTCCGTCTCGGTCAAGACTTTCAGGGTCGTGGGCACCAGTTCGGCACCAGATCCGGACAAGAGGCCGATGTGCAAAGGAATCACAAACGGCAATTTCTCGCTTTGGCCGGGTGTGGGGGCACAGAACTGGCGCACCGTGAGGGTGTAGCGTCGCTGGTCGGCATCGTGCACTCCGGTGACCTTGATGGCAGGTGTGCCCGCTTGGCTGTACCAGCGCTTGAAAGCATCGAGGTGCAGTTGCAAAGGCGAGCCGGGATTGGCGTCAGCCATGGCCTGGGCGAAATCGTCACAAGTCACTGCCTGGCCATCGTGGCGCTGGAAATAAAGCTTCATGCCGGCGGCAAAGCCATCGCGTCCCACCAGGGTCTGCATCATGCGCACGACTTCCGCGCCTTTTTCGTAAATGGTGACGGTGTAAAAATTATTGATTTCCAGGTAGCTGTCGGGACGCACCGGATGAGCCATGGGGCCGGCGTCTTCGGCAAATTGGACATTGCGCAGCAGGCGCACGTCTTCAATGCGTTTGACCGCGCGCGCCGATAGACTGCCTGACATGTCCTGGCTGAATTCCTGGTCGCGGAACACCGTGAGGCCTTCCTTGAGGGAAAGTTGGAACCAGTCTCGGCAGGTCACCCGGTTGCCGGTCCAATTGTGGAAGTACTCGTGCGCGACCACGCTCTCGACGTTGCCAAAGTCCACATCGGTGGCAGTGGCCGGGTTGGCCAGCACGTACTTGGTATTGAAAATGTTCAGGCCCTTGTTTTCCATCGCGCCCATGTTGAAGTCGCTGGTGGCGACGATCATGAATCGCTCCAGATCCAGACTGAGGCCAAAACGCGCTTCGTCCCAAGCGATGCTGTGCATCAGCGATTGCATCGCATGCTCGGTCTTGTCCAGATCGCCGGCGCGGACATGGATCTGCAGCAGGTGCTCGCTGCCACTTCGGGCGCGGATGCGTTGCTCGCGACACACCAGGCGACCGGCCACCAATGCAAACAGATAGCAAGGTTTGCGATGCGGATCGACCCAGCGCGCATAGTGGCGCCCGTCATCGAGCAGGCCCGATTCGACCAAATTGCCGTTGCTGAGCAACACCGGATAGGCGTGGGCATCGGCCCGCAGGGTCACACTGTACATGGCCATGATGTCGGGGCGATCGAGGAAATAAGTGATGCGCCTGAAACCTTCGGCTTCACACTGCGTGAAGAAGGTATCTTGACTGACATAAAGGCCACTCAGCGTGGTGTTCTTCAACGGATTGCAGGTGGTGAAAATCTCCAACTCAAAGGTTTCGAGGCCCTCGGGCAATTTCTCCAGCACCAACTGGCCCTGATCCATTTTGAAAGACGTCCCTTCGCCATTGACCATCACGCGCGCAAGGTTGAGTTCTTCGCCGTCAAGGCGCAAGGCTTGGGGCGGTACATCGGGATTGCGGCGCACCCGCATGCGATTGAGCACACGGGTTTTGTGGGGGTCCAGATCAAACGTCAGGTCAACGCTGTCGATGAAAAAGGCCGAGGCTTGATAGTTGAGCCTTTTGACCAGTTGGCCTTGGGGATTGCGCATGGGGTTCTCCGGGGGCGTCAAACGCCTTGTTTCAAAGAGGCTTCGATGAAGGCGTCCAGGTCGCCATCGAGCACTTTTTGGGTGTTGGAAATCTCAACGTTGGTGCGCAGGTCCTTGATGCGGCTTTGGTCCAGCACATACGAGCGGATCTGGTGTCCCCAGCCCACATCGGTTTTGGTGTCTTCGAGTTTTTGTTGCGCTTCCATGCGCTTGCGCATCTCGAAGTCGTACAGCCTCGAGCGCAGGCGTCGCCATGCCACATCGCGGTTGCTGTGCTGGCTGCGGCTGTCCTGGCACTGCACGACGATGCCGGTGGGCACGTGGGTCAATCTCACGGCCGAGTCGGTTTTGTTGATGTGCTGACCGCCCGCGCCGCTGGCGCGGTAGGTGTCGACCCGCACATCGGCGGGGTTGATGTCGATCTCGATCGAGTCATCGATTTCGGGGTAAACAAAAATCGACGCAAAAGAGGTGTGGCGGCCCCCCGAAGAGTCAAAGGGCGACTTGCGCACCAGTCGATGCACACCGGTTTCGGTGCGCAGCAGGCCATAGGCGTATTCGCCCTCGATCTTGACGGTCGCACTTTTGAGTCCCGCCACATCGCCGGCGGTTTCGTCCTCGACCGTGGCTTTGAAACCTTTGCGCTCGGCGTATTTCAGGTACTGGCGCAGCAGCATTTGCGCCCAATCGCAAGCCTCGGTACCGCCGGCGCCAGCTTGCAAATCGACAAAGCAATTGCTGGGGTCGGCAGGTTGGTTGAACATGCGCCGAAATTCCAGCTTTTCGATTTCAGCGGTGATGCGAGCCGCATCCTCTTCAAGGGTGACCAAGCCGGCTTCATCGTTATCGGCTTTGCTCATTTCGAACAACTCCAGGTTGTCGTCGATCTCGCCGCCCAGACGTTGCAACACAAGCACCACGTCGTCGAGTGCTTTTTTTTCTTTGCCCAGCTCCTGGGCTTTTTTCGGGTCGTTCCAGACCGCAGGGTCTTCGAGCGAGGCCGTGACGGTTCTCAGGCGCTCGGATTTGGCATCGAAGTCAAAGATACCTCCGTAAATCCTGCGCCCGTTGGCCCAGGTCGGTCAAAGTGCTGCCAATCAGGTTGATGCGTTCTGCTTCCATGCTTGTTTCCAGTGTGCTTCGGTTAACCCGTTATTTTCGCACGCCAGAGCCTGGGCCTGGGCCAGGCCTTTCAGGACATCCCCAATCACGACGATCGAGGGGCTGCCCAGCCCCTCACGTTGCACCAATGCCGACAGGTCACTGAGCACCGACACCGCATGCCGCTGCTGGGGCAGGGTGGCGTTTTGAACCACTGCCACCGGCGTGTCATCCGGCAGGCCCTGTCGCAAGCCTTGCTCGATGTTTGACAATTCGCGCACGCCCATGTAGATGACCAAAGTCCACTTCAGGCTGGCGGCCGCTTGCGACACCGCCGCCCAGTCGGTGGCTTGGTTTGCGGATTGGGCATGCCCGGTTAAAAACACCACCCCTTGAGCGTGATGGCGGTGCGTCAAAGGCACCCCCAAACTGCTGACTCCGGCCAAGCCGGCGGTGATGCCATTGATCACCTCGACCTCGATCCCGTGTTGGCGCAGGGTCTGAACTTCTTCGCCGCCGCGCCCAAAAATGAAGGGATCGCCCCCTTTCAGGCGCACCACACGTTCCCCGACTTGGGCACATCTCACCATCAGGCGCTCAATGAAGGCCTGCGGGGTTTGCTTGCAACCGCCCCGTTTGCCCACATGAATCACCCTTGCTTGGGGCGAGGCCAGTGCCACGATGTCAGGGTTGACCAGGTCATCGACCAGCAACACGCTGGCCCATTCAATCGCGCGCAAAGCGCGCAGCGTCAGCAAATCGGGTGCGCCGGGGCCGGCGCCCACAAGCTTGACTTGAGGTGGGTTCGATTTGGGGTGCATGGTCTATTGGATATAAAAATCTATTATTGACCTTTTGATATAAATAAAAGTCATATCAATATGGGTTTCGTTGGGACCACAGCGCAAAAATCGTGGCAAATCAGAGATGAAAAAGATATTAAATGATTAATACAATTCGTGTTGTAATATATAAATATACACAAAATTCATTTCCATGGCTCTTGTTGGAAACTCGCCTTCATCCCCGCACGAACCGCATTTGGGTCGGGTGAACCAGTTGGTGCGTCCGACCGAGGTGACTCGAGCGGAATCTGCTGACCGACCTGAAATTCTGTTGGCTGACGACCCTACCCTGATCATGCAGGAGTTGGCCGAAGAGTTGGGCTTTCTGAAAGCTGAAGAGTCCGCCGGTTCGGACGAACTCAGCGAAGACGCGGAACAGGATTTTGAGGATTTGATCAGTCGTCTCATCAGAGAGTCACTCAAAGCCCAATTGAGCCATGCGCCGGAAAACCGCAATGATGCTCAAGCCATGCGGGCCAGATTGGTTCAGATGCAATGGAGCGGGTCTTCGGGCCAGAATTTGGAAGAAATTCTGGCTGAGTTCAGCGGTGGCAACAGCCAAAAGGCGCTGGCCATCATGGCTGAATTGGTCAGCATGGCCAAAGACGATCCCGAGTTGCAAAAGATGGGCATCGATTGGCAAGCGCTGGAAAAACTGGCCTTGTCCCATGAGGCCGGTTTGGTGGCTGGACTCAACATTGCGGAAGCTTTGCAGAACGTACCGGCGTCTGCAGACCTGACGGCACAAAGGCTGTTGTCGATTTATGAAAACTCGATCGCTGCCAGCGGCAGCGTGCTTCAGACTTTTCAGCGCCTTGGCCAAAGCGAGGGGATATCGGCTTTGGGCCAATGGCGAGGCTTTTTGACCGAAGCGGTAGCGGCAGACTTGTCGCGCCAGAATTCCAGCAGCGACAAGGCTCAGTTGGTTCTGATTCTGGATGAACTCAAGGGATTTCGGACATTCAATACCCTGATCCAGGGGGTAGAGCGACTCTCCGCCCACTTGCCCGATTCTGGGGCTCCCGATGGATGGACGGTGTTGCAAACCACACTGGATTACGTCGAGCAACCCTTGCGGGAATTTCCTCGCGTGGAGTCCTGGGTGATGGGACGCTCGACTCAGCAGCAAATCCTTTTTTTTCAGGGTTTCAGGCAACTGCTCAAGGCCATCCCGGACGATGTCTACGCCAGCCCAGAGCAAAAGGCCGGGCTGTTGATTCCGCCGCAAAAAAAGGTGGATGACCTCACATTCACCGAAGACTTGTGAATTGCTAACGCCATATGTCAATGCTGAATTTGCAAAAAATCTCCGATTTGCTGAGGGATCGCCAGGATGTGGTGCTGGCGACGTTTGTCGTATCGGTCATCTTCATGATGATTGTGCCCCTACCCACCTGGTTGGTCGATGTGCTGATCGCTCTGAACATGAGCATTTCGGTGGTGTTGCTGATGGTGGCTGTCTATCTCAGATCGCCTCTGGATTTTGCGGCTTTTCCCGCCGTTTTGCTGATCACCACCTTGTTTCGTCTCTCGATTTCAATTTCTACCACGCGGCTGATCCTTCTAGATGCCGACGCTGGCCATATCGTCGAGGCTTTTGGCGAGTTCGTCGTCGGTGGCAACCTGGTGGTCGGTCTGGTCATTTTCTTGATTCTGACGGTGGTCAACTTTATCGTGATTACCAAAGGCGCGGAGCGGGTGGCAGAGGTCGGGGCCCGTTTTTCGTTAGACGCCATGCCAGGCAAACAGTTATCGATCGATGCCGACATGCGCAATGGCTCCATCACCCAAACCGAGGCCAAGATTCAGCGTGCCAAAGTGGCTCAAGAAAGCAAGCTGTTTGGATCCATGGACGGCGCAATGAAGTTCGTCAAAGGCGATGCCATCGCGAGCATCATCATCGTCTTCATCAATTTGTTGGGCGGGCTGGCCATCGGGACTCTACAGAAAGGACAGCCTGCTGCCGAGGCGCTCAACACCTATGCAGTACTCTCTATCGGTGACGGCCTGATAGCCCAAATTCCTGCCCTGTTCATCGCCATTTGCGCCGGTGTGATCGTGACACGGGTGACCGACGAGGGCAACAACCAGGATTTGGCGGGCGACATCGGCGCACAAATCATGCGTCAGCCCAAAGCCATCACCATCGGTGCGGTGATGTTGTTGGTGTTTGCCATGGTGCCCGGCTTTCCAACCCTGGTGTTTCTTGTGCTGGCGGGTGTGTTGAGCCTGCCAGCCATCGTCGCCTACGTTCGTCAACGTTCGGGAAAGGTTCAAACCGAACCGATCAAGCCGCTGGAGAGTCTGGTCACGCCTCAGAAAGCGCAACTCAGCCGCGATGACTTCACGGTGGAGCAAGATGACATTTTCATGCCCACCACCCAGTTGCTGGTGGAACTCTCCACCAGCCTGGAACAACGACTCAAGGGCATCAATCTCAGGGCTGAAATCAACAAGGCTCGCCTGCAGATTTATTTCCGCCTTGGGGTCAGCTTGCCACCCATAGAGGTTAGGCGTGGCGAGGGCCTCGCCGATGACCACTACCGTATTTTTGTTGCTGAAATTCCTTCGGCTGATGGCGAGGTTGTGCCAGCTCACTTGCTGATTTTTGATGATGCGCGCAACCTTGAGTTGTACGACATTCCTTATGTCGCCAAAGACGAATTGGTGCCACGCATGAAAGCCAATTGGGTCGAATTCAGCCATGAGTCCCAATTAAAGGGCGCCGGCATCCGCTACAAGACCGAACTGGAGGCGGTGACTTACCATGCCGAGTTTGTTTTCGCGAAATATGTAGGTCATTTCATCGGCATCCAGGAGGTGCGGCAGATGCTGTTGCGCCTGGAGGTCAAGTACCCGGATTTGGTCAAAGAGGTGCAGCGCATTGTGCCTATCCAGATGATTGCCGAGTTATTCAAGCGACTTGTTCAGGAGTTTGTATCCATCCGGGACTTGCGCTCGATTTTGTCCGCCATGATCGAATGGGGGGCTAAAGAGAAAGACCCTGTGGTTTTGGTGGAGCACATCCGCATTGCCCTGTCGAGACAGATCAGCCACCAATATGCTGCGCGCAACAATGTGCTGTCGGGTATTTTGCTCGATGGAGAAATCGAAGAGACGGTGCGCAACGCCATCCGGCAGACTTCGGCCGGCAGTTACTTATCCCTGGCGCCAGACGTCTCCAAACGCATTGTGCAGCGCATCCGGGAGAAGGCTTTGCCCGTGCTATCGAACGGCTCCCCGTGCAGTTTGATCACCGCGATGGATGTGCGGCGCTACATCCGGAGAATGATCGAGAGTGAATTGCCCGAACTGCCTGTGCTTTCTTATCAGGAGTTGGCCACGGACATCACCTTGCAACCAGTGGCACGAGTCACTGCATGAACAGTTGGCGCAATGTTTTCAACCCAATTTCAAAGGAGCATGCATTCATGGAAAGTGCAAAACAAATGATCGAGGCACTCAGGACCTGGATTGATCTGGAGGATTTGAAGCTGGATGAACAAGGGCAATGCACGATGGCCTTTGATGATGAGTTGGTGCTGACATTCATCGCCGACCAGCGAGAGGGGCTGAATGTCATCAGCCATGTGGCCGATTTGGAAGGCGATGACATGCTTGTGGCTCGGCTGTTGTTGTCGCGAAATTTCATGCCACTGGCGCTGGGCGGTGGCAGGCTGGCGCTGGAGCCCGAGAGCAATCGGGTGGTGTTGGTGCATCGTTGGCATGCACCCCGAACCGAGCCAGAAGATTTTAGGGAGCAGTTGCAAGATTACATATTGGGGTTGGGCGAAATCAGAACCGAATGGAGTGCGCTGCTCAACGCGGCGGACGCCACCCGGGATCAGGCGCAGCCCGGCGATCAGGTTCCAGGAGGATACATATGAAACCCATCGACACACGACAAAAGACTGTAAATTCAGCCATTGAATCTGCGCCAGAAGACATGCAGGCCAAGATTGCTCAATGGGAGGCCTATTTGGTCGAGCAACAGCGTTTGCGCCTGAAAGCCGCCGCGGAGGTCCAGCAGATCATGGATGTGTCCGGCTTGAGCGCCAAGGGGGTGCACCCCTCCGATCCGGCTTTTGCCCAACTGGCTTTCGATCTTGAATTTCAAAAGCAAGTCAGTCTGCAATATGGCCTGAAGTTAGAGCCCGGCGAGCCCATCGACCGCGACAAGGCCGACGCATCGATGTGGCGGCAACGGACCAGCGCCCTCAAGGTTTAAATTGCACGGGCTCAGTGTAAGCGGTTACGCAAGTATTTGGCGTTGGCAAAGTCATCCATGGCTTTGGCTTCACGCCGCTGAACCGCCATGAACCACTTGGCACGTTCCGCCTTTAACAACTCGGCCATGGCATCGGCGCGCAGCCTTTCCTGACCAAGTGCTTGTTCTGCGGCCTGTTTTTCTTCGCGGGCCAGTTTCAACTGATGATCCCGATCCCTCTCTGTGGCGGACAAGTTGGACAAATGTGCTCTGAGGATGGACTCTTGTTCTGCCTTGGCCTGCAAGTCGTCGCGTGAGATTGGACGCCCCATGCAGTCGGCGTACAACTTTTCGATCCGTCCCGGTAATTCAAGTCGGTAGCGGTTCAGGGTCAAATGAGCCTGTTCCCACAAGTCCTGAGCCGATGCCAAGGCACGGGCTGCCGCCTGAAGTCGCTCTTCAGCCCGCTTGACACGTTTTTCCCTGATGCCCAGAACGGTTTTAAGGGACTCCTGATCGCTCATGTGATGCGAGGACCAGGGTCAAGGCATGAAAATCATGTGGCCGTCGGAGTGGGCCTGTGGCCTTGGCGCTGAGACAGTTCCGGGCATGGGCAGCGTAGACCAGGCTTTTTCCGCCAATTGCCCGAAGACCTGTAATTGCCGTGACCAGGACGGAGCAGGTTGAGGCTCTGCGAGGACATGCCAAGTCAGACAGCACCGATCGGATCCGGAATCATCCCACCCGATGCTGGCGTGCAGGTGATGCAAAGCATTGCGGTTGAATCTCAGGGCCTGGCGCATGAATTCGGTCCGAGCCTGTTCTGCTCCGGGAACCGGCCAAGCTTGACTCATGACCTCGATTGGACGCAAGGGTTCGAGAGGGTAGACCCGGATCGCGATCGGGGTCTGTTCATGGAACATCAGTCGGTAGTTGAGGATTTGGCCATTGCTCACTTGGCGGATATCACGCCGTCGGGCCAAAGCTTGCAAGTATTCGCCAAAGAGGATCATGGCTCGCTCTTGTCGGGGGTTGGTTTTTTCTCTTGGCGACCCTGATCCCGATCCGCTTTGGAGTTTCGCAGAGCCTGCTCCAGTCTTCTGACCTCAGAGCGTGCGCGCTCCACTTCGGTGCGTGTCACGCCTTGTCCTCGCTTATAAGCATCTTCACGCAAGGCCAGCACATCCCTTGCCCGAGCAAGTCGTGCTTGCAGTTTTTGCGAGCTGCCCATGGCTGCGACAGGGGGCTTTGCTTTCGATGTTTCGGTGGGGGTATTCGGGGTGGAATTGACTTCGCCACTTTCGCCCTCGGGCAGCGTTGGTGCGGCAGGGGCTGCAGTTGAAATCGGTGGAGAGGGGCTGACTTCGGGCACGGCGATCAAGGGAGGCAGAGGCATCGCAACCATCTCAGTTGTGCCGGCTTTGGGTGTCGGTGCGAGGCTGGTAGCGTTCATCAGGCGTGGCAATTCATTCAGCACTGGGTTCAGGGTAGGGTCAGTTTGAGGATTGACTTGAGTGGGTTGGGCCAACTCGGAATCTTCGCCCAGAATGCGCGGGCGCACCACATACAGGCGCACAAATTGGCTCACTTCCTCGCTGTACGAACTGGTCAGCTCACTGAGGATGGGGATTTGGTTAAGGATGGGCAGTCCAGCTTTGCTTTTGATCCGTTTGCGGACCACCTGACCTCCGATGATCAAGGTGTCCCCACCCCGAACAACGGCTTGCGTCGAGATTTGATTCTCAAGTGTTCGGGGTAATGTATCGACCACAGCGCTGGTGCTGCCATCGACCATGCCGTCCTGGACGCTGATCAGCAATCTGATCCGTCGATCCGCCGGGCTGCCTCTGACATGAGACACCAAGGGCGTGACCTTGAGCAATGTTTCGGCGGTTACTTTGCTCAGCGACGCGTCCTGATTTCCTGCGACCCGAACATAGAAATTTTCGCGTGCCGAGAAAGTGGCTTCCAGGTTGTTGAGCGTGACAACGGACGGCACGCTGAGCAATTCGGAGTCGCCGTTGCTTTCCAGGGCCCGAAACTGCGCCAGCACCCGAGCGCCCTGCGCACCTTGCAAAATGACGTTCGGGTTGACCGGTGGAGCGCCTCCCGGAGACACCAATGCGCTATTCAGGGCGTTGTTGCCAGTCCACGACAATCCCAAGCCAAATTCTTTCAGTCGGCTTGACTTGATGTCGATCACATATGCATCGAGTTGCACCATGTCGACCGGTTGATCCAGCGACTCAATCAGGCTCCGGTGGCTTTCCATTCGGTGAGCACGATCGCGAACGATCAGTGCATTCAGACGCGTGTCGGCTACCGCAGCCGGCAAGTTGGTGGCCGATTCGGTTGGCGAGTCCGGGGCATCCGACTCTTCTGATCCGGTGCCGCGCCGGCCCATGGTGCGATCGGATGTCCTGGGGGGCGCATCGAGGCGATCGGCATCGCTGCGCTCAGCGCGCAAAGAGCGCCCACCGACCAAGGCGTCTTGGCGATCGATGCGCTCGCTTCGCCCAACCGATGGATCAAAGTTCTGGTTGCTCAGTGCCCTGACGCTGTCTGTAACACTGCCCGACATGCCGGTGAATTGTCTGAACAGGCGGGCCACACCCGGGATGATCAGCGTGCTGGAGCCTACCGATAGGCGCTTGTCATCCACATAGGCATTGCTGAGCCTGAACACTTGCACCGCCATGGGGCCCTGGCTTGAATCACTGGTTGCTGACTCCGACTTGCCGCCAGATCGCTGGGGCTGGCTTTGCGACTGTTCGATCCAAGCTGGCATGCGAGGTGCCGCAACCCGTTGAACCCAAGCGCTGAGGCCTGTGATCACCACATCTTCCTTTCGGGCATTGACCCGGATGTTGGATCCCATGGACTCGAACTCTGCATTGGCTTTTTGAGCAACGGCCATTGCGATGGTGGGTGAGGGGGTGTTGAAAACCGAAGTTTTGAAACTGCCATCGGGACCCAAAAAAACCTCGCCTCTGCCAGAAGCCCATTCCAGTTTGAGCTGGGTGGCCAATTCGCGCACGAAACTGAGACCGTCGGCTGCAGCGATTTCACCCATCATCGTCGCATCGGCCGCTGAGCCGATGAGAACCAAGCGAACACCCAGTGCGGCCTCAATCTGGCGTTGCAATTCGCCCAAAGTTCGCTTCGAACTGGCAATGCGAACAGGCTTTCTCGTGGGCATGTTATTGCGCCAGTCGGACGAGGAGCCAGACGAAGGCAAAGACTGCGCCGTCGAACTGTTGGGCGTCCCGGCCAAGAACAAACAGATCCACCACGACACCAACAACCACCTGATCAGGATGGATCGGGGACTACTAACAAACCCGGGGGAAAGCCGGATGAAATTCGCAACCGTTTCGGATGGTGCAGTGGGTTTCATTGAAAATCGATTTTACACTAAAATAGTTTTTAAATGCTAATATGAGTCGCAAAAATAATACACAAGATTGAAAAAACACCAAAAATCCATGAAAAGCTTACGATCATGACATTCCTTCAATTGTCCGCCAACCCTCAGGTCAGAACATGGCAGACGCAGGCCGATAACCTGCGCGTGACCTCCAACTTGCCCGGCATCACGCTCAAAGGGGATAAGGCCGCCGCCTATCTTTTCGGGCAGGCTCTGGTCAGCATGAACCCGAATTTGTTCGGGGTCAACAACAGCCAGCTTGTGACGCGCGAACAGGCTTCCATCGAATTCCCGCCCGGTTCGAGCAATCTGGTGTCCATTAACGAGTTGGCTGACGCCATGCGCTACAAATACAACCTCGATCCCCTTATCGAGTATTCTCAGGGCATGGGCCTGCAGGGGTATTCGCGGGTCGATATCAACGCCATCATCGCCAAACTGAACACCGAATACGCGGGCTGGTTCAGTTTGACCCCGCTGCCCGATGACCGCCCTGCCGGCACCGGTCCGGGTGCTGCCGGTTTGCCCACGGTGGCACCGCCCATCCTGAAAACCGAACTGGAGTTGCGTGCCGAGCTCTCCAGTGGCAATGCCCAGGTCTACATCGATCGACACGGTGCTTTTTTCATCAACGGCGTACGCACGCGCCCCATGGACTTGGCCGTCGTCAGCCGCTATTTGGTGCAAGATCAACTCTCAACCCAATACAAGACGCTGATGGACGAAATGGCCACGCGCAACAATCAAATTGCTGCTGCGCGTTCAATCATTGATGCCATCGACAACCCAACAGGGGGCAGTGAAGCAGAAATTCAAAGTGCTTTGCATGCTCGCATCTCATCCCTGCAGACCCAATTGGGATCCAACGATTTGCTCAGTGAGATGACAGCGGGCCAATTTACGGCGGGCACGGTGCTTGATGCGAACGCGCGTGCGGCACTCAAAAGTCAGCTCAACACCTTGATCAGCAACAAACTCGGCGATGGGGATGTCGCTCAATCCAAACTGCAGTCCATCACATCCGAATTGCAAAACAATGTCGAGGCCATGTCGGCGATGATCAAACTGTTCATCGAGTCCTCCAAAGCCATCGCTCAGTCGCTGGGCTGAATGCCCGGACTGGGGCCAGGACGAATCAAGGTCTCCCGATGTACGTCATGCCCGCGATCTGCCAGCAAGGGGTGAGCTTGCTCCAGCAACAAGACTGGACCGGTGCCGCCCAAGCCTTTGAGTCGGCCTGGATCGAAGCCCCTGACGATCCCGTATTGATCCGAATGGCCATTGAGAGCGCCGTCTTGGTGCCCGGGGGAGAGGCCCATTGCGCCCGTCTGGTTTGCCAAGTCGCCCGACGTGGCGGCCTGAACCAGAACTTGTTGCGTTCGGTCATGAGTGTTTTGGCTTGCCACCCCGAAGGCTGCGCCATGATCGAAATGATTTGGTGCGAATTGCTGACCCGCGCCGATGCGCCCTCTTGGGTTCACGAGGGGTGGCTCGGGCATTTGCTGGGCATGGGGCGTTGGGACGATGCCTTGGCGCAGTGCTTTCGGTGGGCTGAAAGCCACCCTGACGAACCCAAGGCGGCCACCGAATTGGTCAACCTGTTATTGGCGCGTGGTGATCTGCAATCCGCCTTACCCAGGCTGATGCAACTGTTGCGGCAGTCCGACTCGACGGAACGGGTGGCGCGTTTCGGTTCTTTGGTGCGTGTCTTATCGGCCAAGGCACGCTACATCCAGTTGGCAGGGATCTTGTGCACATGGTTGGTCAACGAGTACCCGACCGACCCTCAGGCTTGGGTGCTACGGGGAGGAGTGATGTTGCGTCTGTTCGAGTCGGCCCAGGCCTGCGCCGACTTCGAGCAGGCCCTGCGCTTGAGGCCGGGCGATGTGACCGTGAGTTGTCTTTTGACCGATGCCTGGGGGCAGATGGGGCGAGAAGAAGAAGGCCTGAGCTGCCTCGATACCCTGCGCCCCCGGACGCTGGCCGAACAACAACAAATTTGCGATACCCGCTCGTACTTGTATCGGCGCCTGGGGCGGGTGGCAGAGGCCGAACAAGTGTTGCGTGACGGCTTGGCCATGGGCCCCAATCCGGGCTTGACCACCAACCTGGCGCATTTGGTTTTGCTGCAGGGGCGCTACCCCGAGGGCTTGCAACTGATGGCTGCCAGCGAGTATGTCGGTGTCTTGCAAGAACGCCTCTTGCAGGCTCAGGCCATGGGCATGCGGTCTTGGTGTGGTGAAGTCCAACACCTGCGGGGTCGCAGCCTCTTGTTGGTGTCGCAAAACGGCATCGGCGATACCGTTCATTTTTCCCGTTTCGTACCTTGGCTGTTGGCTCAAGCGGACAAGGTTTTTTTGCAAGTTCCCCAACGATTAGCCGTTTTGATGCAATCCTTGCATCCAGACTTGGTTGTTTTTGAGGAGGGGCAGGCCTTGCCCATGGCCGATTGGGTTGCTGACCTCTACAGTTTGCCCAAACTGTTGGCCGTGACCCCCGAACGTCTACCGCATTGGGGCCCAAGCCGGTACTTGAAAGCTGATCCCGAGCGGGTGGCGGCATTGCGCATCCAACTGGGGCCGCGCCGCGGGTTGCGGGTGGCTCTGTGTTGGCGTGGCACCCGCAGCAACCTGTCGCAACGCAGTATCCCGCTGAGCGCTTGGGCTGAGTTGGGGCTGGACGGCATCGAATGGCACAGTTTGCAGTACGGTGCGCTTGAATCCGACGAAATCGAGCCGGCCCGACAGATGGGTGTTCGCCACGCGAGTTGGAGTTTCAGCGATGCCGCCGCCGCAATGACCCTTATGGATGTGGTGATTTCGATCGATACCGTGCACGCCCACATTGCCGGTGCGCTGGGTCTACCTGCCTGGGTGCCCTTGAGTGCGGCACCCGATTGGCGCTGGGGTCTGCACGGGCGCGCCACGCATTGGTACGACTCCGTGACCCTGTACCGGCAGACCCGTGTGGACCATTGGCACGATGTGCTGCATGAACTGTCGATAGCGCTGGTTGCTTTGCAGGCCGAAAGGCCTGGTACCGAGCGGGTGAGCTCACTGGCGCAAGCACGCGACTGGCTGCGGCAATGCGGCGCAGACCCCAAGCTTGCGCACGCATTGTGGGCCGACCATGCGCTTGCTCAGGGCGACACCGACATGGGCATGCGGGTCTGCATGGACTGGATGGCGATGGAGGAGGGGGAGTTGGCTGGCGCCCGACAACTGGTTCGTGTGGCGGACCAGGCGACCGATGGCGATGCCTTGTTGAAGGCGCTTGAGCACCTCTTGGATCATGTGCGGCGACATCCGTCGGCAGCCTTGGCCCTGATTGATGCCTCGAATCAATTGGCCCAAAGAAACTGGTCTGTCCCGGCATTGGAAGCTGCCTTGCACGCCGTGCTGGCTTGCCCTGAGGTCGCCGATTTTCATGTGGTTCTGGCGCAACGCTTGCTGGAGCGGCACGAATGGCCCACAGCACAACGTTCCTTGTGCCATGCCCAATCCCTTGAGCCCGAACACCTCGGGGCAAGCCGGTGCGCTTTGCAGTTACTGGCATTGCAGTTCAGGCACGATGAGTTATTGCAACAATGCGAACACGGTCTGCACATCGATCCTGGCGAACGCGCGCTGGATGACATGATCTTGCTTCGTCGTTTGCAGGTGTTGGCTCTGCGGGCCTTGCGCCGCTACCAAGAGGCTGAGTGGGCGGCGCGTGAGCTATTGGCCTTGCGTTACGATCCGCGAGACGCGGTAGCCCTGGGAACCATGCTGTGGGCCGAGGGAAGGTGGCGCGAGGGATGGCATGGCTTTCGGCAGCGTGATCGCCTTATGGAATACGTCCCTCATACCCGGGCCGCGATCCGGGGTGGGGCCAAACCATGGACCGAGCCGGGTATCGCGGCCTTGGTCGGTCGACGACTCCTGGTGACGAGCGAAAATGGCCATGGCGATACCTTTCAGTTCGGACGTTACCTGTCCTGGCTGGCTGGGCAGGGTGTTGCGGTCACCTTGATGGCGCACCTGGCCAGTTTTGACTTGATCTGCGCCGCTCAACAGGCAGTACCGGTGATTCACGATGGCTGCAAGAGCCAGGATTTGGCGGGTTTTGATTGGGTCTGTGATGCCCAGTCCTTGCCAGCCTTGCTAGATGTCCATCCAGGCAGCCAGCCTGGCTGGGGTGACCCGGTCTGGCTGCGCGTCAACCCCGGAGCCGGTGTTGATCAAGGCTTGATCCCTCCCCCCGGTTTGCGTTTACGGGTCGGTTTGGCTTGGCGCTCACAGCCCTTGGGCTTGGTGCCACGCAGCCTGCCTTTGGAGGCGCTGGCCAAATTGACATTCGTTGGCGTCGATTGGTTCAGTTTGCACCATCACGACCTTGACGAGAGCGAACTGCAGGCTGCAAGACACCTGGGATTGCACCATGCGCGCTGGAGCTTTGCCGAAGTGGCTGCCGCCATGATGTCACTCGATTTGGTGATCTCGGTCGACACTGTTTTTTGTCACCTGGCAGGGGCCCTGGGTCGCCCATGCATGGTGTTGCTGCCACACCCTGCGGATTGGCGCTGGGGCCACGCGGGTGATTGCACCCCCTGGTATCCGCTGGCTCGCCTTTTCCGCCAGCAGATCCCCGGGGATTGGTCGGCCCCATTGCTGGACCTGAAAAACCACCTGAGTGCCTGGGGGCGTGATCGGTGTCCAAAATCGCCCGCTGACCGTGACGATTAATTGTTGTCGAGGTGGCGCACCTTTGTTCAAAATCATTTTTATTGACCTCCTCTTGCCTGTTGAGCGACAGGGGTTCTTCACATGTTCATTTGGAAAGGCCAGTCATGAGAGTCCCGCAATCCAGCCAGCAAATTGTCGATGTGTTGCGTCAAGCCGAGCGCAGCGGTGGCTCGGTCAAGGTCAACAAGCACGGTGTCGTGGTGATCAGGAATTCCATCTTGACCAAGCTCGAAGGCCTGGCTGCCAAGGTGATGGGGCCCGAGTGGCAAAAAGAGCACGCCATGATTCGTCACAAACAAGTGCTGGATGCTTTTGGCACTGCCTTGAGCCGCGATTTTCACGGCGCTGAAGTGGGTGATCGCAGGTTGGCCAAGTCATACTCCAGGTTTGTGAGTTCAATCGGCTATGAATTCAAAGCCAACTACAAAAGCGGTACTTTGCCCAAAGCTGATGTTTTGGAGACCAAGGTGGCCGAAGCGCGCGATGATGCCCTGAAAAATTACGACAAAAACCAGCTTTTATTGGCGCGCCAAGCACTCTCGGAATTCGGAGATGGCAATCCTCCGCATGACAAGGTGGTCATTCTGAACGGCATTGCCAATGGACTCACCAATTCGACGGTCAGCGATGGCCGCGTGATGCTCGATTTCATGGTCAGGGCTTTGCAATCTCACGTGGAAAGCTTGTCTGAGGCCTATGGGCAAGCGACCGAACCGAATGAGGATCTGGCCCAGGAACTCAGCAAGAGCACGCGCGCCCTGCATCACCTAACGACCATGCTTAAGGATGCGCTTCAATCTAACCGGCACATTGAGGACATTCATCTGCCCAAACAGGACGAGAATCCCAATCCATTGAATGAGCTGAGCTCACACCAACTGGAAATGCTGGAAATAGAGCCCCAAGATTTGGTGCAAATGAATCAAAGAAAACACGTTCACTTTGCGGGCAGCAGTAACACGTTGAATACTGTCGAGGCGGCCGCAGAGGGGGCCGAAATTCGTGAGATTCGTGCTTCCAAAATGCCCTCCGAAGTGCAGACGGTTTTTAAGGGGGCCGGATCCCTGGAGGAAAAGGATTCGGCGGAGTTCGCCGAAAAGCAACAGCCTCTCGATCCCGCAGCGGGCGTCTACACTGAAAACAAAAATGGTCGGCGCACAGCTGCCGACGTCGAAGCGGCCAACCGCTTGTGGGGACTGGGTGAGCAGGTCGGTCAGAGCCCTCTGAAGATGACCGTCTCCGAGTTTGCCGGCAAGCACATCGATGGCGATTTGGCTCATCTGCGGCGGACGCAAAAGCGGGATCAAGCGAACATCGAAGCCAATAGCCCGCAGGCCAAGGCCAAGGCTTTGGCCGAGTTTCAGGCCCGGACCGAGGCTCGGGCTCTCGCCAGAGCCCAGGCACAGGCCTTGGCCCAGGCGCAGTTACAGGCTCAGTTTCAGGCTGAAATCCCGGCCGAAAGTCAGTCTGAGATTCAGACCGAGTTGCAGGTGGATGCTCGAACCAAAGTGATCTCCGCCAGCATGCGCTCGTTGTCTGCCACCGACGCTGCCCGGATCGATTCCTTCCCCTTGAGCCTCACCGAAAGTGTGCCGGCCGAGATGTGGATCATGAACAGTTTGCGTGCGGGCTCACCGCTGGATGTGGCCGTCAGAGCGACCGGTTTGCATGACCAGATCCCTGTTTGGCAGGTCAATCGCAACTTTTGCCAGCGCTTGATGAACGAGATGGAAACGTCATCCCAGCGTCAGACGGCGGGCTACACCCGGACTGAGGTCGATCTGATCGCTGCCGAGGAACTGGCACGTTTTCTGATGACGAACCCTGCCATCGCCTGAAGGGCTTGCTGCCGCCCGGCTCGTGTACAGGGGCGGGTTAGACTTTTTTGGGTTCGGATTCGCGCGCCTCTTGCGCCTCCACTTCATTGCGGATCAGTTGAGTCAATTCGTCGTGCAAATTTACCGATTGGGAGCTGATGCGATCCAGGTAGGATTCGTTTTGACGAAAGCTCTGAAGGGTGGCGTCGCTCAACTGAGCGTAAAGAGCGTGTTGTTCCGTCAGAGGTAACTTGCTTGTGCCCAATTTCTGGGCTGTTGCGGCCAGCGCATCGATCAGGTTCTGTCTGAACTCGGGTTCGTCGAGCACCTGCCGCAATTCTGCTTTGACATAGGCTTCCAATTGCTCACGCGCTAGCCCTTTGACATTTTTCAAATGGTAGCCATCGTGTGACCGGGTATGCTCCCGAGATGTGCCGATCTGAGCCAAGGCGGGGTTGCGCATCAAGACAATGTCTCCTGCGGTTTTCAGGGCTTCACCCACCCCGGGCACCAGGGTGTTGAGCATCCAGCTCAGGCTCTTGTCGTCCAGCTGGCTCGCGCCGGTTGTAGCAAAAGCCATTCGGGCTCCTTCGAGCTCGCTGTGTTTTTGCATCACCAAATGGTCGATGGCGGCTTTGACCAGGGCATCGCGATCTTCATCCGGTTCGCCGCTGAGCAATGATCCAACACCATCGCGGACGGCACCTTCATTTTGGTAGAGCGCTTGCAATTCCAATGCTTGGCTCAGGTTGTTGACGCTCAGGCCGAGTCTTTGGACGTTTTGGGCGGCGCCTTTGCTGTCGCCGATCAGGGTATCGCGTTGGCCATCGCGCGATCGGCCCAAAAGGTGATTGATCAGGCTCACCAGATTAGCGGTACTCAGGGCGGAAATGTCCACATTCACCTCGGGGGCAGGATATTGGGTCAGCAAAGGGCGCAGCTCAATCTGATTGGCATTCATCCTGAACTCGTCGGCGATCCTTTGCATCAGCCAATCGGTTGGAGACAAGCCAGCTCTCTCGATCCCGTAGGCCACATTCAAGTCGATTTCGACCGCGCTGGGCTCGGGTTGCCAATCGGGCGCCTGAGTGTCAGTCTGACTGACCTTGATCATTGTGCCGTCGGTTTTCAAGAAAAATCGCGTATTGCCATTGCTGACCCCCGAACTGGCGTTGAGGGCGTCTTTCCAATCTTGCGGTGCCAACGGGGTAACGGGTTGTTGAGCGGCACTGGACAACAACAAGGCTTCGTAGTTGCTGCTGAAGTAACTCGCCAGTTGGCTGGCGACCCCGGTTCTGGTGGCATCAATGGGCATTTGGGGCTCCGTCTTAAACCATTGCGCCTTTGCGACTTTTTTTAAGCCGAACAAACAGCAGTGGTTTTATTACTTAATAATTGGTAATATATCATTTAATTTCAATCAAAGAGTATTCAAATGAATGATTTCATTGCACGAGCACTCAGACCGATCGAAGATCAGCCGTTGGACATTCCGTTGGCGGAACTGGCGAGCGAGTTGCAACAACTCAAGCTGGCGCGTGCTCGACTGGAGCGCCGCGAGCGAGTGTTGGTGCAGACCCTGGCCGAGAGTTGTCAGCGCCGATTGGATCAAATGGTGCGACTTCCCGAGGGGGCTCGGCTGGAATTGACCTTGCTCTCAACCCTGCAAAGTGTGGCCCAAAAACCAATGCTCGATCCATCCAAATTGGCGCAGAGCTTTATCCGAAGGGTGCCCATCAAGTACCGGCATCCCGAGCAGCCTTCTCTCGTATGGTCGGGCCGAGGCAAGGTGCCTCGTTGGGTGGCTGAATTGCAACAACAAGGGCGTCTGGAAGAAGCCCGTTTAACGGCGGCTTGAGCCATGACAACAGTCAATAGCAGCGGTTTCGGTGCCTTGGCCTCGGTGGCTTGGACGCCTATGGATGGCACGGGCCTGTCGGCAACTGATTTGCAGTTTGTCAATTTCCGCATCACGGTCAACACCACTTTGGCCTCCGACATCCTGAAAGCCGTCAATGGCGCGGTCAATTCGGGCCGCACTGCTTTCAGCCTGGAAGATCTGTACCCAACGGGCTCGACCACCCCCGGCAACCTGAATCTGACCAATATCGCGAATCATCTGTCCGTTGTGGGTCTGACGCTGGACAAAAGCACCGCTTTGTCCCTGACTGCATGGCGCAAGATCGCCACCGATTTAGAAAACGATGCGGCTTTGCAAGCTTCTAAGCGCAGTGTCACCAGCGGAGGCGGTGTCAAGTCAGTCAATGGCAAGTGGTACGTCAATGGCCAAGAGGTGAGCTTGCTCGATGTCTACATGGCAGTCAGGGTCAATCAGGTCTCCAATTTCGACGATTCGCTTGCCCTGTACATGAACGAGTTGACCCAGAACAACAATCTGGTCAAGGCGGCGAACGACTGGTTGGCCAGACTCCGGGCGCTCAAGCCTGACGACACTTCGTCGCGGGTGCCCTTTGCTTCTATCAATGGCATTGCAACCAGCTTCAGTTCGACTTACGGTTATTTCCCCAGTCAATTCATGCCGGTGGCCTGGGGGAATTTATACCCTTCTGGCGTCCCCCACACGGGTGGCAACTACCTGTACCTGACGTTCGACACCTGGATCGAGGAATGCAAGCAGTATGTGTCGCAAAAAGACACCGATAACCAGATCGCACAGCAGAAGCTGGAGCAGATGACCAATCGGCGGTCCGAGGTGCTCGATGGACTCACCTCTTTCATCAAGTCGCAGTCACAAACGGGGCAGGGTCTGTCCCGAAACTTGGGGTAAGTCGGCATGGGATATGTCACCTCCATCACGGTCAGAGTGGACGCTTCGCGCGGTTTCGATGGCACGGCATTGGCCGGCACGGGTCTGACCCCTGCACAACTGAACTCGCAAAAAGACCGCATCCAAATGCTGCAAGACGTGGCACAGTCGATGCTGAATGCCGTGGGCAGGGCAAGGGCAGCAGGACTCGATGGTTTTGAGCCCGGTCGAACCGACCTGTTGCAGATGCCGGCCGCTTTGACCCCAGCGGATCGAGATCAGATATTCACTGAGTCTGTCGGTCGGGCTTGGTCGGGCTCGGCGTTGACGCTTGCACAATGGACACAGGCAGCAGGTCGCTTGCAAACCGAGGCAGCGCGCTTGCGATCGGCCTTGCCTTCGGGTAGCGGAGGTGCCATTCAGCATGTGCAGGGCCAGTGGTACGTCAATGGGCAGGTTTACTCGCTGAGCCAATTGTTCACGGCAAACCGGGTCAACGCGCTTTTCGCCATGGACGCTGCCTTGCAGTCGTCTCTCAATACCATCGCGGCCAATAATCGGCTGGTACACAGGCTCAGCGAGATGCTCAGTTCGGTCACCGGCCGGACTGAAGGCAACCCTTTTTGGCTGATCCTTTATGAGGGATATTACAAAGAAGAAAGTTGGGGAAATCTTCCGACACTTTCTGGCGGTGCCATCTATGCCATTGATCCACCGGATGACAGGGTGCGAGCCGATGCGGTCTTGCCTGACACGGTATTGGCTTTGGCGCTGTCAATCATTGGGCCTGACAGCGTACTGGCGCAAGGCATCAGGAATGGGAGCACTTACCCTGTCAACAAAATCCTGTCGGGCGATCAATGGAAGACCGCGATGCATGAGTTGTCCACCATCATCGATTCCAAAACCGGCGATAACCAGATTGCGCAGCAGCGCACTGAGACGATCATCACTCAGAGGGCAAATCTGATCGACGGTCTGAGCAACATGCTCAAAGGTCAGCAAAGCCTCAATTCCATCGTGGCTCACAACTACTGAGACGACCATGACATCTCTGCAAGCCGCTTCGGCTCCTTATCACAGTGGTTTTTTCCGCTTGGTCGTGGCAGGTACCGGACTGAGTGCAACGCAGACCGTGGACACTCGAGCGCAGGTCGGGCAATGGGGCCTGTTGGCCGATGCCATAAGGCAGGCGATCGCAAGCGCACGGCAACAGGGGCGCTCCCAGTTTGCCGCGTCCGACCCTGTGCTGAGTTTGCCCCACGGTATTTCGGCGAGCCAAGTGGATGATCTCTGGAAGTCCTACGTTCAGGACTCGCTATTGGAGACTCAAACGCCCGTGACACTGACCGGACCATCGTCATTGGCCGAGTGGTCTCAACTCGCTCTGGCTTTGCGGCGCGAGGCCAGTGCTTTGACATCGCGTTTGGCACCTGGTGCGGGTGGCGGCTTGCAATATGCCCAGGGACTTTGGTTCATCAATGGTCAGGCCTATACCCTCAGCCAGAGCTTGCTGGCCTTGAAGGCGTCCGAAGTCAGTGCGTTTGACCTTGAGTTGTCTGCTCAAATGTCTCAACTCAGTGCCAATGTAAACACCGCGCGGCGCGTGGTCGGTCTGATTGCCGACCTGAACCTGACCTATGCAAAAGCGGGGGGCAAGGCGGGTACTTTCAGCGCGGGCACGGATGTGGTGAATTTGCTGACACACCACGGACTCACGCTGTCACAAATGGCCGATTGGGGAGAGACGGTGGTGGGAGGCGGGGCATTTGCCAAGTTGGAGGTTGCCTACACCGGTTCGGGCGGGAGTCATGTGTCAGCCCAGGATTACGCGTCCCTGATTGCAGAAACCAAATCCATTTTCGACGGCTTCAACGCTGAAAACCAGGTGCGTCAATTGCGCACAGACAGCCTGGTCAATCAGCGCGAGAACCTGATCAATGGCATGTCGAACTTCATGAGATCCCAGGTCGGGCTGACCATGGATGTGGCCCAACGCATGAAACAGAGTTGATCGTGCGCAATCAGATCCCTTTCATTAAATCCAACCGGTTTTCCGGCCGATTAACTTTTTGCAAACCTGTACACGCCTGGTTAGATTAGGCGCAGTCATCGAGCCAAACATGGATAAAAAATCTTCTTTCCCATTGATCATGACCGACTTGGGTCGGTTGCTGGCCGGTGCCGATGGATCGCAGGCCTTGACACGACTGATGCGAGCCTTGGACGACGAGGCCATTCGGGTTCGGCGCAAGATGTCGAGCGGCCTGAGTCAGGGGGATTATGTGCATGCCAGCCAACGTGTGACGGCCTTGGATAGCGCACAAATGATACTCAAGGCGTTGCAGATTTATTTGGGGCGGTGACGCCTATTTTTCAACCCACAGCAAAGGAAATTTCATGGCCACACAAGCAGTTTACGACAACAGCAAAACCACATTGCCCACCTTCGATACCACCGCTGTGGTATCGGTTACACCGGTGGTGGACGCGTTTTCAGGTGCGATCAGGGCCACAGGCTCCGATGTGCAAACAGCCATCACAGCCGCGGCCAACAACCCCAACGACCCCACCAACCTCATCAAGATGCAGGCAGCCATGGCCAACTACAACATCGCCTTGACCGTGACGAGCGCGGTGGTCAAGTCGATCGAGGAAACTGCCAAAGGCATCACGCAAAAACTCTGATCTGCTACCTCACCAGGCGGCAAACATGCAAACCGAACTCAGCCAAATCCTCACGCACGGATCCATGACCGATCTGGAGGATGCGGCAGCTTGGCTGGTGCAGGGATCGACCGCAACCGATGCCGACATTTTTCTGAAAAAAGCCGAGGCTTGGGCTTATCGCCATCACTTTCTGACCACCCTGAATGATGTCGAGGAAATGCCAGGTCGGTTTTCAGTGGTGCCCATCGATGGCCTGGTGATGTCTTTTTTGGAAGAGCGTGTCGCACCCTCTTGCCGTTTACCTACTGGCCATTTGTATGAACCCGCTTTGCACGCAGCCATTGAGGCTTTGATGCCGGCGTTGGACACGTCCATTGCTGAGGTGGCTGGCGATGTGCTGGAGTTGCTTGATCGCGACCTCGGCATGCGGGACTATCTGCTGGAGCGCAGGCTGGAGCATTTTTACTCATGAAGTTGGTCAAGTTTCATCCCAAACAGCTCGATTTTCTCTATTGGCACGCAGTTTCCAAAATGCGCGTCAGCGAATTTGGCTCGGCAGCTGCTTTGTTTCGATTGTTGCAGACCGTTCAGCCCGAGTGGCACTGTGCCGGTTTGGGCCTTGCCTACAGCCTCATGCGACAAGGTCAGTTTGAACAGGCCTACGCGACCTTGTCTGAGTTACG